>Ga0325414_1002418_pt1 | contig 18888 bp, 15 predicted proteins | sample PopdelMetagenome_8_FD_206183 | JGI IMG/M metagenome (GOLD analysis project Ga0325414, IMG submission 206183) | Populus deltoides microbial communities from Bellville, Georgia, United States - Leaf-PdKOR-R3 | ecosystem: Host-associated > Plants > Phyllosphere > Phylloplane/Leaf | place: USA... | reverse complement strand
TTGACTCGAGAAAAATATATTTTTGAATTTTTCTTTTTCTTAATTTTTTTGGGATTTTTATAAATAATAATAGAAATAAAATAACATTTGAGAAAATCACGGTGGATCCAAAATTGGGTTACAACAAGACGTTTGAAGATCAATTCCTCTAAATCACAATCCACATCCTCTTTCCATCTCCGAAAGTTGTGACCCTTGCTGAAAAGATTTCCCAGTGGTATTCTTTGCTCAATTTGCTTATGTATGGCATGTTGGTTCATAGATTCTTTCCACCTTTTTTTATGAATAAGAAACGACAGCCACCGAGAAGTGTTGACAATAAATTTAAACTAAGATTTCTTGCAATCAGAGGCACCCAGAGATTTCCAGATTAAGTCGGCATAATTAATTTTCTAGTTAGAATAAATTTCTTATTCAGTTCAATTTCTAGGATTTTAGGTCTATAAATAAGCTTGTAATTAGAGTTATAAGGAGGAGATAATAGATGATAGCAGAGAAAAATTCAAAGAGAAAATCTAAAAAAGTATACTTTTCTCTCAATTTCTTTCTGTTCTTTAGTTTTGCACTTTGTCATTGTTGTTCAGAATAAGTTTCAGCATTAATCTTCCTACAAGTGGTATTTGAGCAGCCAAGTGAGCTCCCTTTATTCCTGTTTTGAAACACGTGTCATCACGACGGATTGAATAAAATATACAGTACAGTTAATAACATATACAATAAGCATAATTAAGATTCCAAGCAATGCCTTTTTTTCTACTTGTTAGGAAAAAATCAAGAAACGCTCTTTGATATAAGCTAACACATGCAAGATGTATTTCTATTATGAATTTTATTTCAACTATATCTATGACAATCAACTTTTAAATATAATACTGCATAAAGAAGAAAAAAGAAGCTTCAGATTTAAGTTAAGACACCTGGGGAGAAATATTAAGGGAAGACACATGCAACTCATACCTTTACAGCCAAAATGTTTCTGAAGATTATGCAAAGTGGAGTTCAGGTTGAGTGATTTACTGTTGTGCTACCAACTTGAATTTTGTGTGCTTAGTCCCTGGTGCTTCATGCATGTTAATACTATGAATCAGTAAATGTTCTTTACTTTGTATCATGAAATCAAATGTTATTCTTAAGAAAGAATAAAACACTTTGCTCTCTGCACAAACCAAGACTGTAAGATATGTATATAAGAGTCATCATTAAAAATTAAAATGACAAATGAAATGCATTGCTTTCATTTACACAAACTTAAACTTTATGTAAAGCGTATGATTTTCGTGAGCAGAAACTCCCTCCTCTCCTCTCAAGCAACAGTGCCATGTAAGATTTATAGATTGGAGTATAACTTTATTTTAAGAAGACAATCATGAGAGTGACTGGGGATCAGCAAGCTTGGAGTATAACATTATTTCTCATTTTATTTTATTTTTAATCAAGAAAAAAGCTCCTTAGGATATGGGTGAGCCTAAGGAGTCATCGGAAGTCAAAACACAAAGGCAAGCTACACCCCAATTGAAATGATCATCACCGAAATCCTCTCCAAACTAAACATCAAAACTCTGCACCGCTACAGATGCGTGTTCTTTATTAGACAGGTATGAACGAATATGTCAAAACCAGCACAAACAAAACTCTTTTTATCCAAGAAAAAAGGAGGCGGTGGTTATATCTTTATTCCGTTGATTTTGACATTCTGGTGTCCCCAATAACCCTACAAGACCAACCATGTGTTACAACATCAAAACAAGAATGTGCTGGGTTTTTAGTTGGTTCTTCTAATGGTTTACTTTCTTACAAAGATGGTGAAATTCTTATTTGTAATCCCATTCATTCCACAATTCGATAACACGTTCAGAAAACTTCAAGGCGCTCATCTTTCCTTGCCTTCAACGCTGATCAGATATGAACTGTATTCTTTTTTCTTTTCTTTTCTTATCATTTTTATCATGGACACATTTTTAGATGTGATCCATGGATGGGTGGCCACTTCTAAGAACCAAACTATAAGGAAAAGCTCTTCACTTAAAATTTCTAATCAATCACGTATTTATATGTGAGTTGAAAAATGTAAATGATAGGATTTGAACTAGAAATTAATGTTCTCTCTTCGAGGCCTTAGACAAAACTATAAATAGAGCCTTTTAAAATATTTAAGAATTTTTTTTTTTATTTTTATATATATCTGACAAGTGATGAGGTCTTGAGCAGTTTTTATTTTGTGCTTGAAATTTAGCAGTTGTTAAGTAGTGACAATTTTTATTTTATAAAGTATAATTAATAAATATATTTTATTTATTAGGAACAACTTGAGTTGTTGGCCAAGTAACCCTTGCCATAAGCCAGCTCTATCCGTGGCTACCTCCTTCCTAGTTAACTATTACCACCAGCTAGCATTAAAAATACATTAATGAATTAAACAGAATAGCAGGCTCGTAGTAATCACATAATGCATGGACAGCATACCAAATTATTCATTCACAACATCTTTCGCAGCAATTCACATGAATCACGTTGAATAAAGTAAAATCTCAATTAAACAATAAACAAATGAAAGCAATAATAAAGTATAAAAGAAAAGAGCTTACAATAAGAGAAAAGTATCGAATTGACGTAGAATTCTTCTACACAACAGAAATCATGCTTTAAAATATTTAATATAAAATCATTCTTGATCCTCTTACAAAGTTAAGTAAGATTCTAAAGAATTGTTTTATAAGCTCAGTAATGCTTACGAATAGCTAGTTTTATATTATAATCTAAGTACCTTTACAGCCAAAACGTACCTGAAGATTATGGAAAGAGGTGTTCCGGCGTGTAGAAGAACAAGTCAAAGAGCAAGAGCATGCTGCAACAACCACCAAATCTGCAGGAACTTAGCTATCTAATATTCAAAGTTCAAATTCAAACAAGATTGTATCTGCTGTTTAAATTTTGAACTATCAGATATACATACACGTGTAGGACAACAGTTAGCATTATCATTTATTTAAATTATCATTTATTTAAACCCTCTGTACATGCACACTAAAGGAATGAAATATACAAGACAGTATTCACATATTTCCTCTCTGAGTTCTGCAATTTTATACGGCGGGCTAATTTACTGGTTGTGCAACCAGGTTGATTTTGTGTATTTTTTACTTCTGGTTCCGCAAAAATCTGCTTCATGTATATTAAAGATGCTGCAAGAATATGAATTTGTAAAAATACTTTACTTCTTATCATCAATATGAAAGGATATTATAAACACCTGCTCTCATCACGATCATTGCTACAAAATAAAAGGACCACTGGAATAAATTGCTTTCGATTGTCACAAGCTAAATCTTCATCATGAGCACAAATCACTTCCCATCCTCTCAAGAAAATATATAATTCATGTAAAACTTTATCCTTTTTTCTCTTACCCCTAAATCAAGGAGAAAATCTCCATCTAATGCTACAAGAAATAAAAGTTCATGACTACGTTTAGGAAAACTTGAGCTTATTGACGATTTTAACGATCTTCTTCTGTTTTTTTAATTTTGTCTTAAGAGAAAGGATATCTTTGAACTAACGTGTTATCATATAAATAATATATGAACATATATGGATTTTGTCTTAAGAGAAAGGATATCTTTGAACTAACGTGTTGTCATATAAATAATATATAAACATAATAATTTAAGAAACCGAGAATTCAACCCTTTGTACATATAATAACGTATCAATCACAAACATGTAAAAATCTTATTATCAAAATAAACAAATGAAAAATAAAAGAAGAAGGAATAATAACATATGCAAAGTACCAAGTAATTATTTACTTGTAGATACACTGCTCACTAATGCCAAGATGAGACATAAGAACGGCCACAAAGGTAAGTAGCTCTCCTCCTTGACTAAGTGCTTTTGCATGCTCTTTCCATCCACAATGAATCGCAGCAAAAGTTAGCATCTCCACCCACACTTGAGATATCATTTCCCATTTTGTTTCATCTGACCACCCATCCTCTGTCTCCAGCAAGTCCAATGCACTGGCGAGGTTGCGACCATCAGATAGCACTGACCCTTCGGTTTGTCCCTCTTCAACTTGAAAAGTGGCTTCTACGCTGGTTGACATGTACTTTGCTTCACCCATCTCTTTAGGTAGCATAAACGGCATATCACTCCGAAGATACAACATGTAACTAGCTAAAGATCTGCTTACTTTAACATGAGGAGATTCAGTATGGCCTACGTGACAAAACCAAGTGGCAATGTGCCATAATAGGAAGCTTTCATGAAAGTCTATATCAACCACAGACCAACCAAATTTTTCAGAGCATCCGTTACTTCTAAGTGCATGATCACCTCTCTCTGCCAATATCATCCTTTGATCATCTTGGCGACTGTATCTTGAACGCATATCTAAGAGACGTTCGAAGATCAATTCCTTTAAATAACAATCCACATCCTCTTTCCATCTCCGAAAGTTGTGACCCTTGCTGATAAGATTTCCCATTGGTACACTTTGCTCAATATGCTTATGTATGGCATGTTGGTTCATAGATTCTTTCCACCTTTTTTTATGAATAAGAGACGACAGCCACCGAGAAGAATAAATAAATTGACAAATAGACTCCGCCAATGGCTCCCTTTTCTTGCTAAGCCAAAGCATAGTCCAATCAGAGAGAAGCATCCAAATGACTGAGTATATATCAAGAACAACAGCTCCTCCTAGCAACAAGTATGATATAGTGATATCAATTTCGGAATAGGCTTTGGAGTTTCTGGGCATTATCCAGAATGCAAGTAATGCGGAGACAGAGAGTAGAAAGTTGATGGAGCGGAGAAAGAGGCGAGGCCGCCAGCCAACCCCAGTCATCGCCTTGGTGAAAAGGACATCAAACATGAAACCCAACTCCACTCCTATCAACTCGAATGCTTTGGCAGCAGACTTCCTCTTCAAGATATTATAGCTGCTCATATGAGTTGGATATGTAACAAGGTAATCTCCATATAGTAACTTCAAAATTCGGAATAAGAAATGAGCTTCATGGAGATGTTTTGCCTCTGGTCTTATGCGATCAAATCCCAAAACTTTATCGCACCTTGTTGCATCCATGTTATCGAAGTCATCGCGTGGAATTTTGTTATCTAATTGCTCTCGTAGAAGCTTCCTTTCTTCGTTTGCGGAGTCTCTAAACTTGTTGGAGCTTGCTAACCAAAGAACCAAAACCCTCTCCCCATATTTCATGATTCCGGCAATAAAGATAGGAATGGCTAAATATCTGAGCGGATCCATGCTCCACCATGACCTCAATGATGCATAAAAGGACATCGAAAGTTGCGTTAATAGCTGAAGCACATGCCTCGACCACAGTTCGTTGTCCTCTACTGCATAGGCAGTAAAGGTGTAAGGGCCACCAAGGTGGACAAGGAGCATCGATGACCAAAATGCCGGGGTGATGCTTTCATTTTTAGGGGTACAATTGGAACCCCCTTGATTGCGAGTAATTGTACCCAATGAAAGAGTTGCCAACGGGTCAGCTGACGTATATGCTAGCCAAACCAGCGTCCCAAGCCAGATTCCGGCTGTATACTTTCGTCGACCGCCAGCGATGGTGAGGAAAATTTGCAGCCAGAGACTTAGCAAAATCATTGAGCGAAGCTGCCAGTCGTTCCACAATGCGACAACACGTACAGATAAACCATCCACATCCATGTTTGCTCCCCTTCATTATAAGCCAGACATGAACTTTACTTAAAGATATATTAATCAGTTAAACAAAATTCTAGCTAATAATCAACTTATGCATTTACAACATATTTCGTAGTAGTTCATATAAATCAAATGTAATAAGACCTCCCTTTATTCATGTTCCGGAAAAAGTGTCACTACGACAACAAATTGATTAAAATATAAATACAGTCAATACCATATATATATATTGAGAGAGAAAGGACTAAGAATTGATTGGAGTGAGAAAGGACTAAGAATTGTTCTGCATAATCGAGATCATGCTTTAGTTTAAAGTATTATATGTAAAACAATTCATGAGACCTTACAGGGAATTATTTCATAAATTAGGTGGATGACGCTTAAGAATAATTTTATATTACAGTCCCTAGCACATGCAAGACCAATTAATTTCTACCATCAATGGACTTTCAAATATAATACTGCATAAGGAAGAAAACAACTTTCAAATTTAAGTTCAGAGACTTGGAGAGAAATGAAGAAACGAAAGGGAGACGCATGCAACACATACCTTAATTTACAGCCAAAATGTATCTGAATGCAAAGAGCAGTTCAGGTGGGATTTTGTGTGTCTAGTCCCTCGTGCCACAAACCGCTCGCTCTCTGCACAAGCTAATTTATTGTTGCGCTACCAACTTGAATGGGAATTGGTCTCTGCACTTTACTTATTATCATGAAATCAAAGGTTATTCTCAGGAAAGAATAAAACACTTTGCTCTCTGCACAAGCTAAAACGTGAAGATACTTTTTAACTACTCTGTATATAAGAATCATCATTAAAAATTAAAATGAGAAATGGAATATAAGGCTTTCAGTTTATGATTCTCATGAGCACAGATTAATCCCTTCCTGTCCTGTCAAGCAACAACGTCATCTAAAATTTATAGCTGAGGTAACCAAAAGAATGAATGGAGATGAGCAAGCTTGGAGTGTAACGTTATTCCTCTTTTATTTCTTTATTGTTTTAATAAAGAAAAAAGCTTCATGGCATATGGGGTCAGCCCAAAAGTAAAAGCAGAAAATAAAAGCATTTTAATTAAGGGCTACTAAGTTGCTTTTCCTGTCACTCTTTTGGTTTAGACTCTTTTGGTTACCTTCTTACCTCAGCTATAAATTTTAGATAACGTTGTTGCTTGACAGGAGAGGATGGATATATATTTATATTAAATTAAATTAAAATTAAAAAAAAAAAGCTAATTGTTCTCTTAAAAACAATGAAACATGTGATAGCTTTTACTGTGTATTTACACAGTATTTCAATTTCAATTTCTCATGACTTCTAGCGAGTTGTTGCCCAAACCTACAAACAAAACTGATTTTTTTCCTTTCTTTTTATTTTATGACTGTATCAATTAACATCAGGTCGCGGATGGACCGTCGAGGACCAAAACTAAAGAAGAAGAATAAAAATAAAAGGAAGGTTAACTTTATTGAAGTGTTTCTCTCTTTGATTTCACTCTCTATATTAATTAATAATACCTCGTATTACAAGCCTATATATATAGACATAAAATCTTAGATTATAAAAAAATTAAATTTACAATAGAAAAAACTATTCTGAATAAGAAAAGTATCTTGCCGACTTAACCATTCAACCAATTTATTTAATTCATTCAGTCAATTGGTTTCTCTATTCTTTAAAAAAACTGAAATCTGGTTTTCTTTCAACATCTTCTTTTAAACTTAATTTTCTTATAACTCTCAATATGTTTCTTATTTTGGCAAACATGTCATATTTGAGTAGTTTTGTGAAAATATTCGCAACTTGGTCTTGAGTCCTCACATATTTGACTTCAACTTCCTTATTTGCAATGCAATCTTTTAAATAATAAAATCTTTGAAAAAACTATTCTGAATAAGAAAAGCATCTTGCCGACTTAACCGTTCAACCAATTTATTTAATTCATTCAATCAACCGGTTTCTCTATTCTTTAAAAAAACTGAAATCTGGTTTACTTTCAACATCTCCTCTTAAACTTGATTTCCTTATAAATCTCAATATGTCTCTTATTTTGGCAAACACGTCATATTTGAGTAGTTTTGTGAAAATATTCGCGACTTGGTCTTGAGTCCTTACATACTTGACTTCAACTTTCTTATTTGCAATGCAATCTTTTAAATAATAAAATCTTATGTCAATATGCTTACTTCTATCATGAAATATTGGATTCTTTGTTAATGCAATAGCTGATGAGTTGTCCACATAAATTTCAGCAGGCTTCTCTTGTAGCATTCGCAATTCCTTCAATAATCTCCTTAGTTATATGGAATGACAAACATATGATATAGTAGCTATATATTCAGCTTTACATGTTGACAAAATGACTATAAATTGCTTCTTTAAACTTCGTGTGAATGTTATATCTCCCATGTAGAAAACAAAACTTGTAGTGTTCTTTCTATCATTCATATCTCCAGCTCAATCACTATCAATATAACCCACAAGTTTAAAGGTATTAGAAAAATCATAGAGTAAGCTAAAATCAACAATACCTTTGATATACCGAAGAATTTGCTTCAAAGCTTTAAAGTGTGTCATAAGTAATAGGTGTCTTTATAAACCTACTTACAAGTCCCACTACAAAAAGAATATTCGAACAAGTGCATGTTAAATATCTCAAACTCCTAATTAGGCATTTGAATGTTGTAAAGTTTATCTTCTCTCCCTCATTATTCTTTAACATCTTTATTCCACACTCAACTAAAATATTTACTTTTACACAATCATCCATCCTGAACTTCGCTTGATAACCTCCTTTGAAAACTTTTCTTGATTCATAAAGATTTTATATTCTCCTTATTTGATGTCAATCTAATAGTAGAATATGAGACTAATATCCATTATCTCGAACTCCTTGTTCATTGCTTACTTTAAATCTTCAAAAAAAAAAATTGAAAGAAGTTAGTTGTCATTGAACTCAATCTTGCATTTGAACATGGACTCAGTTGGCTGTTGAATGTCAGGAAGGAACTTAATTGATAGATTATAATGAGAATGATATGAGACACCATAACTTAATGAACCATTAACAAATGACATGTTTTTTAAATTGGTTCAAATATTTGGATGCTGAATGTTCTTGATCCAGGCTCTACTGAACTCAATCGATAGAAGATTGACGAGGTTCATAAATTTAAGGTAGCCAAGCTCGCAGGAGAGGCAGCTCTTGCCAATACAGGGTTGGAGAAGGCTAAGTGCAAAGTTACCATTAAAGCAGCTGAACAAGCAGAGATGGAAGCATAAAAGGGCAATAAGCTTAGCCGAAAGCCGAGCGAGAGATAAAGGAGAAGAATTGTGCTTAATTTGAATGCTTTGGAACAAAATGGTGTGCGATATACAGTACTATTGAAGAAGCCAATGACAAATTCTCACCATCAAATAAAATTGGCGGAGGAGGATATGGACCTGCGTACGTATAAAGGCAAAGTTGATCATACCTACCCCAGTTGCCATCAAGGCTTTAGGACGGACCTGGTGTTGCTTAAAGAAAGAAGCAGTTCCACCGGGTGGTAAGGTGGTGAAATAATAATCTTCTTAGGATTACGGTGGTGATTGTTTGTGCCACCTAATTTAAGTCAATATTCTACCTTTCAGCATCTGACTTTCTGGTTAAAGATTTTAGTTACACAGATCTCATCTTTTTAAAATCTTTAATGTATCTTTAACAGGACTAATGTTTGGTCTTTTGTTTTTTTCTCCTTTTTCTTAGTTACTTTTTATAATCTTTCTTTTTATTCGGTCACCATTTACTTAATGGTATATATTGCTTTATATATAAATTTATAAAAAATAAATTAATTCAGCTTTAAATAGTGCGCATGTTCATCCTTAAAATTCATTAAATGTTGGTTAAAAACCTAATTATTTTTGGAGTTGTTTAAATTCATGACTGATTTATGAAATAAACTTGAAAAAGCTTTGTTGTGAACAATAAAAGACTGACTTCAGACCCTAGAGGAGGTCATATCTAGCAAAAATCACTTTTACTCTTGTGAACTTCTACTCTTTTCCACATCAATTGAAGATATCAACGTCTCCAAAGATTCCCTGCTGTGAAGCGCAGGTATTAAATCTAGTAAGGAACACTAAAAGGCATGGTTTATATATTCAATATAGCAACGATACTGTAATGATTATTTTGCAAATAAAATCAATTAATTTTTGTAAAGATAATATAGTTTTTTATGATACATTAATTAATCATTATTAAATAGATCAGAAATAAATTGGTTATTTTATTCTTTACAGTTAAATAACTTAATTAATTGTCCTTCAAAACAAAAACAAAAAAATATTAAACAACTATATATATCACTAGTCGTATATAGTTGAACAGCATTATATATATATTAACTTTTTATTTTTAAAATTATAAATTAACCAAATTTCTGTATCAGCTGATTATTTAAAATGTTTTTCACTAATTTAAGCACAAAAAAACGAGGTAGCCTATTCCAAACCCGACTTGCCTTTTAGGCATAGTTCATAATTGGAAATCAAAGAAAAAAAAAGAAATTAAATCCCAGTGCTACGAAAAATAAATCCAGCATGGGAAAACTTGTCTCTATTATCGGTAACTGTTTTCCAGGCCATCAACTCCTCCATTCTATTCACCCCTGGTTTTGCAAGGGAATCGACCATGAAATTTGCTTCTTGAAGGGTGTGACAGAAGAAAACATTACCCAAAACAGAAGAAACCCGAGAGGCTTTAATGGATAAATCATGGAATTTTCAAAATCTAGAACAAGGTTTAGTCATCCAATTTACCATGGAAGCTAGGTCGGATTCCACTAAAAGATTTTTCATTAAAATCATCCCTTGAAGAACACAATTCAAAAACTTTTATAACTGCTCGCACCTCAGCTTCCTTAGAGTTTTTAGACACCTCTTACAACTCCCAAATGATCTCTTAATACCGGTACCAATTCTTATTGCCACAAACTTCTCAAATCCGACTCAGATACGAGCCAAAACAATGGCGTTCTTTAATAAAGACAAATATGATTTTGTCAAAACCCACATGAACGAAACCCTTTTTATCGAAGAAGAAGGAAGGAGATGGTGGTTATCTTTATTGAGTTGATTTTGACACTGTTTTTCCTTGTGCCCCAGTAACCCTACGAGACCAACCAGACCTGAGTTCTGATATTTAAATTTGTTTACTTATTCATATAAAAGCTCAATCCAATCCGTAAGTGCTCAGTTATTATTTCTAGCTTGCACCAAATCAGACCTAAGTACTCCTGGGCCACTATACAGCCCAGGTTATGCGGAAAGAGAGATGAACAAAGCGTCACTCATGGGATGACACGTCATTCAAAGTCGTCTTCTTCACTATGTCATCGGAATTTGGTCTTCACATGGATTTCACAACATGCCGACAGGCATATTAGACCTCATAAATGTAAATCTAACTTCAAAATCTATTTTGAAGTATCCAATTCAAAGCTTGTAAGTCAGCAAGCAGAGGGATTTTTCTCAGCAAAAATTGGACTGGAAGATAAAGAAACAACCCTGAAAGGAAGAGGAGAAGAGAAGTCTAGAAATAAGAGACATTCTATGCGACAGAATCACTCCTAAAGTCAGCAACTCAGCCAGGTTCCAGAGTTGAGTCCGGAGTTTGAAGTAAAGCTATAAAAATAGCCAAAATGTCTTAAACATTCAATCAATTAAATAATAAAATAACAAACACCTTTCAGAACTTTCCGAACCTATCAATCTTCCTTTTCTTGAGTTTTCCCTCTTTTTTCAAACAATAATTTTGCGTTATTTGATAAACATCACCATATTTGTTGTTGCTCAAAGTATTTTATGCCTTTAATCCATTTACAATAATTATTAGTATTTGATTATTGGCATAGTCTAATTGTCCGTAATTACAATAATTTTCCTATGATTTACAGCACATACCCACTGGAAAATTGGTACATAACACCTTTGAATTGCCACTATCATGTAAGTTGATGCAAGGGGATGAATCAAGAATCTTCTTGCTCGAAATGTGATATTTTGCGTCTCTCAGACTATAGGAGATGCTGAATGCTGATTGATTAACAGACATCGCGTGAAGGATTGGAGTTGGGCATCTCTTTCAAGATCCTGAGTCGTATCAGATTTTTTATCAGATGAGATGAAGTCATTATTTTCTTCTTCTTTTTTCAATCTGAATCAAATCAAGTCTCCAATTCAAATAGGTCTCGGGTCAATCTTTCAGTCTAGATTTTATAACTATGACTTAAACTATATAAATCTATTAATACTAATTATTTTGTCAGTGTAATATGAAAATTAATTAAACAATCTTTTAATCAGTGTTTACCATCTTTAATCCAGCTATAAAAACATTTCAAAAATTCCTTCTTTCCTAGTTAAATCTTCCCTCCATATTACCTACCTTTCTTTTTTATGTTTTATTTTTGAAAAAAAGGAAACAAAAAAAGTATATAAAAAAAAAAAAAAACATAAACTTTAGGCAAGGACTTAGTTATAAATGAAATTTAAAGTGTAAGAGTTTTCAAAACCACAAGGACTAGCTAATTAGTTGTTTTAAACTACAGGGACTAGGTCATTAACTCTTCTTTCTTTGGGGTCAAGTTAGCTTCTCTCGTTATTGGGTACAAGCCTGGCAAGTCCCATGCAGAAAGGTCATGTACTCTTATGAACTTGCTCTGTCTTCTTATCAAAAATACCATTAGCAGCAAGAATTCCCGGTGAGCTTTTGCGTTTTGCCATTTTTTCAGTCCGACCTTTCATCAAACTCCTTGTGTCAGTTACTATTACCATTAAAGAATTCTCAAAATCAAACCCAAATCAATGTCCAGCCATATCCCATTTGATATCATAACTAGAATCCTCTCCATTCTTGACATCAAGACTCTCCTATGCTTCAGGAGCGTGTCAAAAGAATGGCGTTCTTTAATAGACAGCAGTGGTTTTATCAACACCCATATGAGCCTGTCAATCAAAACCAACACTAACGACACCCTTCTTATTCTTGGAGAAGGAGGCCTTAATCCCATAAACTTCGACGATCTTTCTCCTGGTGACCTATTAAACTTGCAAGACCAGCCATTTATTTCAATAGGATGGCAAGATGTTCGTTTAATGGGTTCTTGTAATGGTTTGGTGTGTTTAAGCAATGATGATGGTGACGTTGTTATACTTAATCAATCAACGCGAGAACATAAAGGGATACTGTACTCTCTTGTTCGACATAGATTTGAACTTTCTGTTAGTTCGGCACCAGATGAGCATTGGGTTTGGGGAAGCGGATATGGGTTTGGTTACGATGCAGTTTCTAATGACTATAAGGTTGTGAGTATTGCCAAGTTTCTTGGAATAGGTTTTACTAGTTTCAAAGAATCAGAAATGACAATTTATAGTGCAAAGAAAGATTTGTGTTGGGTTATTAAGATCCCTTATGCTATGCTGTTTACGAATGATAAAATGGGTGTTTACGTTCATGGATCATTGCATTGGATTGCTAAGTGGTTTGGTAGTTGGAGGGATAGAATTGTTGGCTTTGATCTTGGATTGGATGAGTTTAGAGAGGTGCCACAACCTGATTATGGGGGTAATATTGTGATTGACATTGATCTTGGTGTGTTGGGCAGTTTTTTTTGTGTGTTTGCTAAATTTAGAGATTGGAGTGCTGACGTTTGGATTATGAAAGAATATGGGGTTAAGGAGTCTTGGAGTAAGGTGTTCTCTATTTCGAGAAATGTGTTGTCTTATGATTCAGTAAGGCCGTTGGGTTACTCTAGGAGAGGTAGAGAAGTTTTGTTAGAATTGGATGAGAAAAGACTTGTTTGGTATGGCATGGAAACTAGAAGGGTTGTGGATGTTGTGATTCAAGGAAGGAAGAAAGAGCGCTTGGAAGCAATTTTATGTTTGAATTCCCTTGTTCCTCCTGATGGTAATGACAGAGTTGTTAACAGTCAGCAGCCGACGAAAGAGCAAAAGAAGAATGAAGAAGAAGAGGTATTGCTTGATCTTGTTTTTCTTGGAGTCTTGGGATTGATGATTGAATTGCTAAATGTTTGCATTTTTCAGTTGAACTTTAGTATCTGAGGTTACTAGAATAACTGGTGATGTAATTACTAATGCAATATATTGTATCATGGATAATCCAATCATTAGCATTTTCATTAGAGATTTGAGCCTACCCTGTTGTGGCTTTGTACTTTTCAGGGATGACTTCCTTTCATCAGGATTCAAGCTCAAACTGTAGGCAAAACCAAATGAATGTGAAGCTTTGAAGCTGGGAAGAAACAAGGGTTACAGAACATTTTCAGTTAGTGTTTCTTTTTCATGTTTTTGTTTTCCCCGGCCGGGGTTTGGTGGGGGCAATATGAATACAGTAGTCCCGCCTTCTGTCTTTTGAGATCTCCATCACCTTATCATGCTTGAACATATTAAAAAACCTTAGCTATAATTCTTTCCAAAATGTAAAGACTAACTAGTTCAAACTCTTGCTTGCATTATATCACAGCTTGCTTGATCTTGATATTACTAATACTGAGCGTGTGGTGCGAAATATTATTGCGATATTAGACTGGTTCTGATATACTTTTCTGTGCACCCCTCACGTTTACATATCTGGATTGGATGATGGATTGCAAATGTTATACTAATGAACAACATCGTGCGAGCATTGATAGCACTGATTTTTCTGCAGAAATCTTGAATTCACCTGACTAAGATACTGTTCAATCTTTGTTATTTCGAGTTATATGAAACATCACCAGACTCGGCAGTCTGACTCGTTAGATTTTCACCTATTCAATCTTTATCTAAATTTTTTTCTTTATTGCTTAACATGCATATCTGGATATCTCTGTAGAACACACAAGAAACTTATTTTCAGGATCTTGGATTAGTTGCTAGAGGTTCAACTACTTGCATTGTAGAATTTAGGATTGATTACTTTGACTACACATATATGAACAGACATTTGGAAGGAAAGATTTCAAATACTATCGTTCAGTTTCTGTAACTTTCCATGAGGTTCTGCTATCATTGCTTAACACAGTATGTAGCTAGCTGACAGCTTGCTCTGAATCTGGTATACATTGCAATAGCCAAGGTTCATTTACAACAAAACTATTCAAGTCCTAGTGCGCTTCTTGAATTTTTATACGTTGTTTGGTGGCTCTAATTACTTGTAGTCACTGCCCAGTGCCCTCCTTCTGGTCACTTTCGAGTCCAAACTAGATGGCATTCTCTTATTATGGGCTTACAGAATTGAAAACCTGAGAAATCAGCAGAAAACACAATATGCTGTTCAAGATACCTCTATTTTGTCAATTTATCTAAGTATCTTAACTTAAATTCTCTTGACCCTGAAACCTACCTTGTTCTGGTCTTTATTTTCATGTTAATGGACCAAAGTTATTAAGCCTGATCAGTCCATAACCTAGATCAAGGCTTTAATCATGTGAGATGAATCAATTAAAACAATATCAATTATTGAAAAATAAATGATTGTAACCCTCAACCAAATCAATCCCTACCTAGTTTTTTTATACCTAGCCCAGCTCAAGTCTCACATCAACATGGCCTGGCGGGCCAGCTCTAATAACAATGGTCTGGACTTTCACAGGCATTCAGTTCTTAATTTTAACTCATCAACTTCACCAAATTAGACTGCTCATTATCCAGTATCAGAAGTTTGTCCCATGATGCTCGTATGATCTCCATTGTGTTGATCAAAATCAAGATTCTGGGGGGTATCCAAAGCTGGATAAATTTTATGGTGATGAGAACAAATAAATAGCTACATGATTTCCACCATTCAGTAGTGCAACAGAGCTTACATAACCTGCACCTGCCTCCATGGAAGTAATTCCATGCAGATCACAAACAAAAGAGGAAACGATGCTACTTGCAGTAGAAAACAACAGGCTATATAACAGGATACACATATTGGTCTTTTTCAAGTTAACAGGATTTTACAATTCCACTGCGGTTTCCTTCATTCTACTACGAGGGTTAGGCATCGGGAAGTCAAACTGACAATAAAATTAGCACGAAAACCTACTACATCCAGAGTCAGTGACGGTTGTTACATTTTCATTCTGATCAGAGTCGAGTAATCACCATTTCATCTAACCACGTTAATTCACAAAGGACACAACAAAAAATAAACGATCGGAAAAACAAAATAAGCTTCTTCGCTATCTGTTCTACTATCAGAAGTGAGCAGATGGTCATTGTTCCATGCACCTGCATGTAACAAGAAAAAAACTAGTCTGATTACCTGTTTGGTATGCATCAGACTGCAAGTAAATTAATCAACATATGAAGAACAGAAAAGATAGCAGGCACACCAAAAAGGTTTTAAACCCAAAGGATGACAGCAAGGGGGATTCAGCAACAACAGAACTTCTAAAGCTAAACTACTCGGGTGAAGATTTATAAATAAGCAGCAGGGTAATCAAATCACCACCTAAAACACAAAAACAGGAGACACGACAATACTAAAGATTGTGGATCATACTAACCAGTCATCATCACGGAACATCATGACCGTTTGAATAAATGATGCCGTGCTAACACCTCTCCTACCCCCACTGCAGATATGCTTTCACATCCAAGAAGATCACGAAGCTTTGTATCACATTGTATCGCCATTGAATTTAACGGATCCTAAAGACACATGAAAACCATGGAACTTTTAAATTCCAGCTAACTTACCTAAAATAAAAATTAAGGTTTATTGGGAAAAAACAGTATATAATAAAAGAGATTTATCCAAAACAAAAGTTTCATTCTAGAAAATTAATTAACGAGCTAATATGGAAAGTGCATGGGGAAAGAGATGGATATCTACACTCATTACCCACCTCCAACTGTTTTAGCTTTATGTACTCCCAAACACGTCTGGATGCTTCTGTTTGGGTCATTTCCCTCTCAGTAGTCCCCAAAAACTCAGCAAGTCTTTCAGATATTCCCACAAGTGATGCACCAGGTTCAGTATTTTCAGTTGGGGTCTCAACATCCACCTTTGCTCGCTTAGCTTGACTGGATTCCTCTGAACAAACATTAACAAGAAGAAAATTTTAACCATCTCAAAGTCACTGCAGAACAACAACACCAACAACAACATGCTTACTGTAATTATCATAGAACATACTTGATGGTTGAAGCGGGATTATATGTTTAGCCAGTAACTTATTCATCTTAAACATGTCAGTGCAGTCTGTCTCAAAAACCACACGTAAAGCATCATCGCAAATTATCTTCCTCTTGTTACTTGGATCCTGGAGGTTGTTTTTCCTTATGTATTGCCACAATTGCTTCACAATCTGCACAAACACAAACCACCATTCTTAGAAACAACAAAGAATTACTCCATGAACAGCAAAGCTACCCAGCCAAACTAAGAAATGCGCCTGACCAACAGCATATACCTCAGTCCTTGGCAGCGCTGGCTCACCAACAATGGCCTGAAGTTCAGGTGAAACACCACATACTTTGTTTAACCCACCAGGTCCACCTCTTCTTTTGGATCCAACTGGAGCACTGCTGCAAAATAGTAAAATACGAACACAAGTTCAATCTCAAGTTCAACCACATACTATAAACGGCTGCATGATTTTGCATTTCAAAACAGCTTCAAGCTCCGATCAAACAAAATCAACAACGGCCGGAACTTGCACACTAATCATCAGCTAAAAATACCCAGAAATAGAGACTTGCACACTAACCATAAGCTAACAAATGCCCAAATAATGGATTTTTCTACCCGGCAACAAATTTAAAATAAACCTCCAATTGGGTCACTATTTAACCAAGAAAAGTGACAGTTAAAATATTTTTAACTGTCTTTTTAGTAACTACAAAGACTCAAACTTTATAATAAATCTTACTAACCAAAAACAGATGGAAGTTATAAACCCTATAAACTAATCACTTACTTCTATAATTTACCCTCGAATTAAAAAAAAAAAAAACACATAAATTTTTTTAAAAAAAAAAAAGCTGCAACGAGTAAAATAGAACAAATAAACCCTCAAAACCTCAAATTGAGCCATGAAAAAAACCTAAAAACGACAAAAAGACAAAAAGCCCTCAACGTTTACCTCTCTTTTGCCACTTCATTAGTAACAACCCCAGCATTTTGCACATGCTGTGTCTGCCTATGCTGCTGCTGTGCTTGCAGCTGAGGTGGCGGAGCTGGGGGAGTCACCACCGCTTGTGGCTGCCTAAAGTTAAGGTCCTGAGAAAAAACCTGGTGCTGGTGGTGTTGTTGAGGATGGTGCTGGTGCTGGTGCTGGTGGTGAGGGTGAATGGCAAAATGGGAAGGGTGAAATTGTTGTTGAAATTGGAGGGCAAAATGGTCTTTAGGGGTTAAGTTAAGAGCTTGCCCTTGTTGGAACTGAAAAGCTTGATGTTGTGGTGGCGGATGCCCGGTGGTGGTCACGGAGGCGGGGGCGGTAGCACTGGCGGTGGTAGTGATAGGGTGGGAACGGAGGAGAAGGTCAATTTGGTCACGAATAAAAGCAGCTTTGTGTGACAAATCTAACCCTAATTTAGCTTCAAGTTGCTGTACGACACCGTTTAATGAAGTAACGGCGCTTGGGTCTGCTTGGCGCAGCACCGTCTCTACTCCTTTCGCTATCTCCTGGTCCGTCACCATGGCTTGCCTCTCTTCTCTCTCTTCACAAATACTTTTAACGGAAAAAACGGACACAAACGGTAACTCTCTCTTTCTCTCTAGAAACCTCTCTCTTTCTCTCTCCAGAAAACTTCTCTGTCTCTTTCTCTGTCTACTTTCTCTCTATCTCTCTCTTTATAATTTTCAAAGGGACGGAAATGACCTCTCGGTTTTCAAACTGGAAATGACGGTTTGCCCCGGTGAGAGGCGTGTTTGAGATGGTATAATGGGTATTTGAAGAAGTCTTCTCTTTCTTGGAGCTCTAGTCTGTCATTTTGGGTATGCGGGATGACGGTTTTGGGCTTGCAGATTGGGCGTTGTAGGGGAGGGGAGGCAGGGGTGAGGAGGTAAATCGGGTGGATTTGCAAGTGGGATTTTATTTTATCTTGGAATTTAAAAAGGAAAAGATAAGACTTGAGAGAGTGGATAAAGATATAATTAAATTGAAAAGGGGGAAATGACAAGATAAAGTGGGTTTAAGTTTTTATTTTATTTTTTTATTTTTTT
>Ga0325414_1002417_pt1 | contig 18891 bp, 4 predicted proteins | sample PopdelMetagenome_8_FD_206183 | JGI IMG/M metagenome (GOLD analysis project Ga0325414, IMG submission 206183) | Populus deltoides microbial communities from Bellville, Georgia, United States - Leaf-PdKOR-R3 | ecosystem: Host-associated > Plants > Phyllosphere > Phylloplane/Leaf | place: USA... | reverse complement strand
TAGTTGTCAAAATTATCAATAACAAAATTACAGATTTTCAAACAAAATCCTCCTCTTCTCATTCAAATGTTAGGCAACAGCATGGTTACGTGAGACAGTCATTAAAGCTAGGGTCTAGTGGAAGAACGGTAAAAAATCATCCTGTCTATCTAGGTTTTGAAGTATCTAGTAACTTATGAACTAAAAAAATAAAGACGAGACCAAAACTAAAGCAAAATAAATAATTAAACTAAAAACAGATCAAAACTAAAAGAAAACTTTAAAATATAAAATTTTCTAATAAAAACAGATCAAACACCAATAATATAAAGAACAGGATGAACATTAAAGCCGAAACCCAACAAACACAAATTACAAACTAGACAAGTTTTCATGCAATCAAGGGTAAGGTTTTGTTCATAATCATGCGTAGATTAAGAATCAAGTATCCATTTTCTTTGATTAACACTCAAAAGTCATGATTTGATTAAAATGTGTTTTGACAGTCGAAAGAACCCTATAATCTAAATGCATAAATTCATGTTATGTTATTGATGCGTTTTAATCCTAGATTATTTGCTAAAGATTACAAAATAATATGTATGTACCAAGAATTAACTCAAAATAACTAAAAAAAAGAGGCTAACGCAAAGTTTATACAAAGAACATGAACCCAAAATCTAGAAAATTTTTAGAAATTGAAGAACTAATGCCAAAATCCAGATTTAGCCTTCTAGGCTTCTAAACACACTACTTTTGATCATCACAAACCACATTATCAATACTAAACATAGTTGAATCCAATGAACTAACAAATAACATCAAATAATCAATAACATGCATAAAGTTTCAACTTCATAGCTACAACCCTAATGATAGCAAAAAAACATCAAATTTCGATTCTCAACTGACTCTTTGAACACTTGGAACCCAAACCATGCTCGTGAACTAAGAGCATACACTAACAAAACAGAAAAGGCATCTGACGCCCACTGCCACCTTTTGGCAGAATCCAAAACCACTCTATTTTATCAAAATAAAAAACACTCCATAACATCAAAAACAACTCTAAACAAGATTTAAACAATAAAAAAATATTTTTACATATTAATAAAAACAAAATTAGAAAACATCATAAAACTAAAACAAGTTAAAAAAAAATATCAAAAGAGTTTTAAACATTAAGAAATCATGAATGGGTAGGCCACATGGACTCCACCATTGAGTTGTTACATGGTTATACCTTCTCTAAGCTTGCTGATCATAGGTTGTTGTTTTTTGTTCTCTTTTCCTTCCTTTTTTCTATTTCATTCTCTTTCTTTTCAAAGCTTGTTAGACGTTCTATGTTAGGCTCTTGAACCTTCACAATAAGATCTACTAACAGAGTATTTCACCATGTTTTTCCTCTTTTTCCCCCCTTTTTTCTCCTTTTTTTCAGCTCTAATGTCTAGGGGTATTTATATAATTTTTCTACTTTTGTTTTTGGTGGATTCCCTTAAAGATTAATCAAAACTTAGCCTTTTAATCAAAGTAAAAGGGTTTTGCACAAAAGCTAACAACTGGAAGCTCTTTTATGAGGCTGGTTTTGCAATAGTGGTTTTGATTTCAAAGGTATTTGGTGGTTTTGCTAGAGTTAGAGGGCAAAGATCTATTTCTGGCCTTTTAATCTTGAGAGGGAGGTTTTAAAGCCATTGATAAGAACCATTTGAGAAACTTTAAGTGTGAACACACAAAAGAAATGGATGGTTTTTGAAAAATATGTGTCATAGTCTTGACTGACTCAATTGACCACTTTCGAGGCTTCACCGGAGAATCTCTAATATAAACATCATTGAAAACCACTTGAAGTTGGTAGAAGAGGTGCATGCCTTTCGTTTGGATCCAACCTTGCTCGATTTAGAGGTCTGTAGCTTCACATTTATTCATCCAAAGGTGCCAACTCGATCATCTCAAAATTTGAAAATGCAAGGAAAACTGATTGAGGATAAGATGTTCGAGATTTATGTGGAAGAACTGGGGTGTATATGTCTAATTTCATAGGCATAAGGTTATAGAGGAGATGTTTTTCTTCCATTTGCAAATAACCTCGTGCTATTTGGTGGTCTAGAACTCCACAATGAGCTTTTGAAAAGTGCCAATCCGATCATCATTTTCTGCTGGAAAAAAAGAAGAAAACTAGTAGACAATGTGTCATGCATCTCCTTTCATTAAAACTGAATGACACGTCACCTATTAAAAACCCTAAAAATTAGGGCTCTTAATTGATTTTTAGCAAGTGCCAACTCGATCATCATTTTTTCCTAGAAGAAGAAAACTAGTGGACGATGTGTCATTTCATTAAAACCGAATGAAACGTCATCTGCTAAAAACCCTAAAAATTAGGGCTCTTAATGGATTTTTGGCAAAAATCAATTTAACTCATTTTCTTTTAATCGTGGCATATACTCCCTTAATTGAGTCGAAATCCTTTTAACCCTTGCAATTACACCCTAGAAATTCTAATTTGAATCCCGTTATTCAAACGCCTCTTATAAATGAGTCTTTAGTTTTCAATTTGTTTAATTTGAAATTAATTGACCATGAAAATTTCAATTTGTTTCAATTTGTCCCATGATTTGGTTAATTTTAGCCCTTACAATAACACGTCTTTTTATAGTTTGGTTCTTAGTTTTGGATTTCTTCAATCAAGTTCCTAATTTCTCATCAAACTTTAATATTCTTACAATTAAGCCCCTGATTCATCCAATTTAAACCTCCCAAAAATCAATGAAGTCCCCGGATTTTAATTTCTTCTAATTAACACCCAAATTGACTTTAAAACTGATTTCCTTGCAATTAAGTCCTCGATAAAATTAATTAAGCCTTCTAAAATTCCCATTAAGTTCTTAACCATCCAAATTTGTATTTCTTTAACCCAAATAAAAATATTTTCATCAATGGGGCCTTTGTCAATCAGAATTGGGTTGCAAATGTATCAATCTTAACCATTTTAGTCCTCCAACCTTTTTATTTGTCATCTTGGTCCTTTACCACTAATTTGAGCAATCTTTTAGGCTTTCTTCTTGTATTTTTTAATTTTATTTAATTTTTTATTTTTTTGGGATAAAAAATGGGTAATCACTGATGATTTTTTTGTGTGGTCAAAATTGGGTAACAATAAATGCTCCATCTTTACAATGCTTACGAAATAAAATCTCATTAAGGTTTTTACATAGTAAGCTTGTAAAGAAAAATAGTCTGTTTGACTTGATCCACCCATAAAAAAACTTTGCTTTTTTTTTTTTTAAAAAAAAAGGATCTATTTTCACGATTGACTTGTTAAGTTTGAAATCCAAAAGTTTTGATAAATTTTCACGGGTGACTTACCCTTTTTAAATTACAAAAAGAATTTCAATAAGCATCCATACTTCCCTGAAATTCGTCTATTTTCATGGGCGACTTGCTCATTTCAAAATTCAAAAGTTTTGGTCTATTTTCACGAGTAACTTACCATTTTTAAATTTTAAAAAGAATTTCAGCAAGCGTCTATGCTTCCCTGAAATTGGTTTATTTTTCATGAGCGACCTGTCTATTTTGAAATTTAAAAGTTTTGGTCTATTTTCATGGACGACTTACCATTTTTAAATTCCAAAAAGAATTTCAGCAAATGTCCATGCTTCCCTGAAATTGGTCTATTTTTACTGGTGACCTGTTCATTTTAAAATTCAAAAGTTTTTGTCTATTTTCACTGGTGACTCACCCCTTTTAAATTTTAAAAAGAATTTCATCAACCGTTCATGCTTCCCTGCTAAAATTGATCTATTTTCATGGGTGACCTGCTCATTTTGAAATCTAATATATTTTTTTTAATTTTTCCTTTTTTTCTCTTTAATGTTTTTTTGAAAAAAAATTATTTTTTATTCTTTACACTTGGAATATTTATCACTCCACACTTAGTCTATTTATACCATTTTTTTTGTTCTTATATTCATTCATTTGTGATTTTTTATAACTTTTTTCTGTTTTTCTTTACACTTTTTGTTTTTTGAAAAATCCTTATATTATTAAGGAAATATTGTTTTAATGTAGCAATTGCAAAATTGTTTTATTTTTCTACCACGTTAAAAATGAGCTTGAGATCTTACATGTCTTTATTAATGTGTATAATTTTCACTATATTTTATTATATGTAAGCATAAATTTTTTAATTAACAATAATATTTTTTACTCACTATAAAAAAAACATATTAATAATACCTCCACATTAATTCATTTATGTTAGAAAAATTAATTATTCAACCTGCAGCTAGGTGAGTAAAATAGAGGTCTTAACACTTTTTTTTTGTATTTATTGGCACAAATGGTTCTCAATTTATTTAATTAAATTCAAGCATAGACCTTTTGATTTATAATTTGGATTTTTATTGTTAAAAAATGCATTTGAAAAGTTTGTATTTTTTTTGTTTAAAAAATATTATTCGACCCATGACGAAGCGTATGTCTAATAACTAGTAATATACTAAAACTCGGCATTTCACAGCAACAGTGAGCAGTGAAATGACAAGGCATTTTACACTTTAGTCCTAAAAAAAAAAATTAAGAACTTTTTTAATATATTTTTCAACTTTTTTTTTATTTTATTTTCATCCTTTAATATTAAGTTTAATGGGTATTAGACTTTAGCATTTGTCATGATTTTCTTTTTATGAAGTTATCCTGATCTTATGACCTGGATCGCGGGTTTTATGGGTCAGCCATATTGACTTGGGTTTTTCCCCTGTTTTTTATATCTACTTTTTTTTTCTCAACTTCATCTTTCAACACTAGGTGAGTTGGAAATTCCGCTCCATAATCATAATTATTTGTTGGTTTGTTTTCTAGGGAGTTGTTATGATCTCATAACTCAGGTTGCAAGTTTTGCGAGTTAACAAGTTTGAGTTGGTTTTTTATTTCTTTTTTTTTTTTCCATTTCATCCTTTAATATTGGGTTGATTGAGATTGACATGTTAACCCTTGTTAACTTAGGTTATTGTTTTTATGCTTTTTTTAATTGATTTTATTTTCAATTTAATCCTTCAACATTGGGTTGATTGAGAATTGAGCTTTATAGTTTATTTTATTTTATTTTATTTCTATGCTGTTATCACAGTCTTATAATCTAAGTCACGAGTTAAGCTAGTTGACATGTATTTTTTCCCCATTTTTAGTTGATTTTATTTTTTAATCTCATCCTTCAATATTGAATTGATTAGAAATTAAATTTCATAATTTATTTCAGTTTGTGTTCTAGGAGGTTATCCTGATTTCATGACCCAAGTCATGAGCTTGTTTGGTTGACTTGGGTGGTTTTTTGTTTTGTTTTGATTTGTTTTGTTTTGTTTTTTTATTTTATCCTTCAAAATTGGGTTGATTGTGAGTTGAGTTTCATAATTTATTTTGATTTGTTTTTTATAGGGTTATTCCAGTCTCATAACCCAGGTTTGTAAGGTTAATCGAGGCTGACTCAACTTATTTTTTTAGTTGAATTTTATTTTCAATCTCATCCTTTAATATTTAGTTGATTAAGAATTGAATTTAATAATGTTTTTGTTTGCTTTCTTTAGAGATATCAAGGTTTCATGATCTTGATAACAGATTTGACAGGTTAATTTGAGTTGATCCAAGTCGATCTAATATATTGTCATGTCAATACTTAAAAAATGATATAGTCTTGATTTTTTTAGTTAAACTATATTTTTGTCGGTCATCTGTGTTATTTTTAGACCTGCCAAGTCGACTAGGTCATATCAAGTCAATTTCTATATAGTTTTAATTTCTTTTTTTCTAAAAAAACATTAACAATACCTTAATATTTCTTTATGTTAAAAAAATAATTCGACATGTAGTGTGGCGAATGCAATTATCTAGTTCGTATTCTAAAACTTAAAAATTAATGTATCTTCATATTTATATGAAAAAAAACATGAAAAGAATACATGTTTTCTACAAAAATCCGTAGTTTTTTTTTTTTGTTTTGTCCATCCAACGTTTTTCCTCTTTGAACTGATTCTTTTGTGGCCAAAATAGTAGCGAATTACTTATGATTTGTTAAGAAATGATTAAATTAAGAGATAAAAGATCAAAGTGAAAATCCAAAAAAATAGGTGGCAATTTCAAGGTTGATATGAAATGTTCACTTTGGTCCCACTTTCAAAATGATAACCTTTTGGTCTTTCCATTTGAAAATTAAATTTTGGTTTGAAACTTTATTTTTTCTTTTTCTTAGTCCATGGTTTGAAAAAGAAGAGTGAGTTGCTATATTTTAGTCATTGAGAGAAAATTATCTATTTACATTGATATTAACCTAAAAAATGGTCAATTAGGTATTAATGAGTTTCATTTAATTTAGGAAATGTTTTAGATTGGAGTTGATTTTAAATTTTTGATCAGTTAAATGCTACTTTGATATCACAAATGAGTGTTTTCAGGTCTATAGTATTTTTTAGATGTTTTTGCTTGAAAATATGGGTTAAAAATGGAGTTTTACCCACGAGAGTCGTCTGTCCAATTTCTCAGCCTTATATGGTTGCTAAAATTTGGAATAGCAAGCATTGCGTTGCTTAAAAAAGAAAAATAATTAAATAGGCCTAGGCATATAGGCTGCCCTAGGCCAACGTGATGTGGCTAGGCATTTGTTTTTTCCTTCATTATATATATATATATATATATATATCTCGCTTTCCCTCCCTTTGTTCTCTTTTGCCTTGTCAAAATAAAGACTTCGAGTCTTAGGGCTAGCTGGCTAATAGTTTTTCACTTAAAGAGGCTCGAAGGCAAAGTAAACTCAAACTTAAGACCTGCCATTCAATGGAAAAGTTAAAAGAGGGATTGTAGGAAAATGGACTTCCCCTGACCTAAGCATTTCTTACTATATATCCCCCAATTTTAACCTTCATAATTACATTTTTATTGATTTTTCTTAATTTATCATTTATTATTTTGTTGATTCTTAATTGAGCAATGTAATTTGTTTTGGTTTTGGTTTGATATTTATAGGCTTATCATGATTTAAAAAAAGCACCTCAATATTTGATTGGTTTTCGATTTTATAAGTGTATTTTTTTATTGTAAAATTAAAAAAATATAAAAAACTTAATGACCCAAATAAGTCCATGACTCAAGTTACAAGTTTGACTGATTAACTTTAGTTGATTAGAAATCATGCTTCACAATCTATTTCAATTTACTTTTTATGGAGTTATTGTCAAACAAATGTCATGGCATTGAGTTAGTGTTTGATTTTACGAGCGATTATTTTTATTATCATATGATTACATAAAAAACAATTCTTAATAAAATTTTAAACTCGCTGGAGTCCATGATCTAGGTCGTGGGTTATACCGAGAGACCTAAATCAATAAAATAGGTTGTCATCTCAATACTTTTAATAAAATAATGTCATTTAGAAATTTATTTTTAATTTAGAACTTGTTTTTGCCAGTTTTTTAACTTACATTTGAATTTGTCAAGTTGATTGTATCACGTCAAGACAACTTCCAAACTATTTGATTTGAAACACAAACTTGATTAGGAGATGGATCGAGAGATTTTAGGATTGACCCATTGACTGACAAAAAGTTTCCCACGACATGAATGTTTTTTTTTTGAGTTCAAACTTTTTTTGATCACTAGTCACTTATCTAGTCTATACTATGTTTTTTAAAATATTAAAACAACTTAAGGAAGGATGATAAGCTCTTAAAAAAACTACGATGATAATGCTAATGATAAATTATTCAATCAAAATTATATTTCAATTGTTACATTCATCTAAACATGCAAGAGCTAATTATGAATATGTATAATATTGTATTTGAACTTAATTAAAGTAATAAACTTTTCAGGAAATAAGAAAAAAATCGCTATTTATAAGTAGAAAGCATGTCAGGAAATGACTGTTCACCAAATACTATTTTATTAAGTTAAGGGTTGACACATCATGTGCTTATAATATATGATTTTCAATGATTAATATTTTAGTACCTAAAATATTTTAAAATTTTTATTCTAGTCTCTGTAATTTATTGCTCATACAAATAGTGTTTTTTGGTGTTTATCTATCAGATAATCGACTAATCAATTATGCTACCAGATAATTGTTTCTACTTTTTAAGGAAGAGAAACTATAAATTAAAAACTTAATCTTTAGAGAAATCAAGCAGGAAGTGAAATACCAAGATTTTGGACCTTAAAAAGTATATCTTTCTCGATTAATATCACATAAGAAAAAGAACTATTGTTTACGTAGAAAGAGAGAGATGGATTGCACGAATTCAAAGGTACTAAAAATATAAAGATAAAAATTGAAAATAAATGTAGTAAAGAAAGCAACACATAGATTGAATAAATTGAAGAATTGAAATTGCATATGCGATGCTAGCCATATTTCATAGTAACAAAATGACTATTTTTATATTGGTACAAAGTTTGAATATTATATGAGTATGTCACTCTAATCCTATATAGATATTGGTATCAAATATAGAGACTTTATTGATTACTAATACAAATTAAACTTCTTCTTTATTGATAACATATGAATCCTAAGCTAATCTTGTAACATATTATTAGTTATTCTATTAAGGCATCTTGCACTAAATATAATTAAACTTTTTGGTTCTTCATGAATGTTCAAACTCTTATGGTTAATCGTTTTTTCTTGGTCAATTATGACTCTTAATTGTCTGCTCCTTCAGGACTTCTAGTTAATCAATACTTTTCCAACATAGTTCATTCTATTATACTCCATCGATTTAAGATTCCTTTCCATGTTTTGTTGTGAACAATCATTGTTTTTCTATGATTGGCATATGAATGTTTATTTTTAATGTCAAAATGCCCCTCATGTTTCTTTATTTCTCCCATTATATTTATACTTGAAATTTATCTATTGAATCAATTAGACATGACAAATGATATTGTTCATATAAAAACTATCTATCATGTTTTAAAACATGCTTGACATGTCAAAAGTCTACTCAGTTTAGTTTAATTTTTAGATAGCATTCTCCAGCTTTTAGGCAATTTACCTTTTAGGCAATTTACCCAGGGTTATACAAATTGTACTTATTCTTCATACCCCACAAGAAAACCCCCTAATTCCTCTCTCAAACTCACAGACCTCTTCGCAAAAAATCAATCAATAACCTTAAACAATATTCTTCTCATCAAAGATTAAAAATGTTAGTCTCAAACTCTATTATGATAAAAGTTATGCTCATAACTAGTTATCAGAATTATGTAGGTTGCTTCCTATATATAAACTAGTCCAATATTAGTACATTAAAGAAAATCTATCATTTGAAGTAGAGATCAACTTGAAGAGAGTTTTGTAATTTTAAGTTTTTATGGAGCGATCATCTCGAAGATCTATCATTTATTGAGTGATGAACTCGAGAAAAATTCAGATTTTGGACCTTTTATAAAGTAGTCATCTCGAAGATTTAGTCTTTTTAAAGTGTGACGATCTTGAAGAAAATTTATAATTTAGACCCTTTATAGAGCGGTCATCTCAAAGATTTAGTCATATTAAAGAGTGACGAGCTTGAAGATTTGGTTATTTTATAGAGTGACAAGCTCGAAAATTTAGTCATTTTAAAGAGTGACAAGCTCGAAGATAAAATGACATGTGTTCATACGATCTGCCCGGTGTGAAAAATATCTAGGATTTCTCACTAATGGTCTATGTTCGGGCGACCAGCCCATGATTGATTTTCTTTATCCATGCAATTTCTGGACCGGTTTTGATGGTTCATATTTGTTGAACCTTTCTAGCTATTTTGAGGGAAATTCCTGAAAATATCTATATGATGTTTATGCATGGATTTTACCTGTTTTGAAATATAGCCCCCCTTTTCTTGCCATCTCTTTATTGCTTGATGGAAGAGGTTTGCAGTTTTTGAAATGGATTCTCTTAATCTTTTGCCTTTTTAGCCCATAAAGGTTTTACCCTTTTGGTCAATGTGTTTGATTGTCTTTTTATCGCACAACCTGAACCTTTAGGCTATAAATAAAGCTTTACTTAGTTAACCATTCTTTAAGATGTGACAAACTTTCTTAGCCATGATGTTGCCCTCTTGTTAGACGACGCACCCCAATTTGTGGTATGCTTGCACTATTACCCACTCATTTTATTTTGATTGAAAGGTGGCGCTCCATTATTCTCACTTCTTTAAAATGTTTATCAAATAATATATTATCGACGACTATTTCAAATTGCACCTTACTAATGCATTGATGTGATAACATTTTTCATGTATCATAACCATGCTTCAAAGGGTAAACCAAATTTTTAGCCATGAAGATGCCTCTCAAGTGCAGCGTTACTCTTAACTACTTCTGAAGTTCATCAAATAGTCCACTATCTTCGAGAAAAGTCGTCTTCATCTGATCTAGCTATGCTCGTTCTTTCGACTGTCATTAAGAGACACTTATCATTATCAAATGCTATTGATAACTTTGATGGATTTTGATGGATCATCATTTGATTATTCATAATAAGCCTCTTTGCCCCCCCAACTAATCTGGGTATTATTTGTTATCTCTCACAGGTTCCATTGCATTGCCCCTTGGCTGCTCAACTTTTTAAGGATGATTTATAAGAAGTGTCAATGTCATTTATATTAAAGACTTTACAAACCTGATCAATGACCTTTTTTGAAAAAATTAGTTTCATGTTCTGGAATCAACTCGTAAATTTCAAGGATCATATCCACTCAAGACTAGTTGTTGTAAAGAAATCATAAGATGTAATTTTGAAAGTGTTTTTTTGATTGTAACTCTAAGACAAGTCATTCATAACTAGGATGCATGTTTTGTGTGTGTTTTAGTTGAGAATTGGCAAGGTAAAGGTTGAGAAAGAAGTGTTAGTTCAAAGTAGGGCTATCTATGACTTAAATAAATTTTTTCATTTTTGAAGACAAAAATTTATCCGATGTAAGCTTAAAACAATTTTGTTTTGAATTTCTTACAACTCCTAGGGGGTTAACATTTTAGGAAAAGAAGAAGATACTTTGATCTTTTATCTTAGCAAGATTGGAATTGATGAAGGTATATGATGAGATGATCTTCTATTTTTGCGGGCTTCAAAGTAGAAGGCTCGAGTAAAAATTTGAGGTTTTGTTTGAGAAAATAATTATCTTTTTTTTTAACACTTACTTTGTTAGAATGAATAATAATGAGTAGCTTTCTTCGCAGCGCCATGACTTTTGTAAAACAATTCTTTCACATTTTGAGAACATCATTTATCGGTTTAATTTGCTTGCTTGCTTGATTAGAAATGTTTTTAAAAAGCATATAATGCAGGCTATGACTACTAGCTATGAAAGAAAGGGGTTTGTAGGCTCAAAGAGTGTTTAAAGGTTACAAGGACTTTGGATCATTGTCATAGTGTCCTTTTCTTTCATCATGATTCTTTGATTTGCCCATTTTGATTGCTTTCGTGGGGCATATTCATTTTATTTTGACATTGACTCGATCATTTATTGTTTTTTTTCCCATTTAGGTATGCCCCTCAACATTCAGATTTCTCGGGCTCTTTGGCTTTTTCACGACCTCTTTTTGACCTTTGATTTTTAAATTTCTGCTTGCCCCCGGTAAAGGGTGTGATCTTAGTCAGGATCGACCTTTGACTTTTGAAATTTCCATTTGCCCTATACTGTGGGGTGTGATCCTAGTTAGGATGAATTTTTTATCATTGAAATTTTCATTTGTCCCTAGTGTGGGGTGTGATTCTAATCAAAACTTTTACAAAGAAAAACTTATTCAGACTCAAATGGAGACTACAATGGATATATTTTTAAAACGTGAAGGGATAACAAAGATGATCGTTTATAATTTCAAGCACAAATGGTTAGAACCAATAAATTCTATCTTCATCCAATATGATGATTTGTAACTTTTGCATAATAATGTTTTTATGAATCAATGACTACCAAATTGAACTACATGTAATTATACATACAATAAAATATAGCCTAAGAGACATGGGCGTAAGTTTTTTCATTTTTCATGTATTGGTTCAAAATTTTTTGGTTTCCTTAAAAAGAGAATTGCTTGAAAGATTCGTTTGCCATCTTATAAAACGGTGTCTAAATGTTGTTTTAAGCAAACATCAAATTATTTCTGAAATCAAAAAGCAAAAGTAATTTTTCAAAATTATTTTGGCAAAAAGGTTTTTTTTACAAAACTGATGTGATCAAAATATTTTGAATAGAACCATGGGATCGGTCATAATGGTTGATTTTACGAGTTAAAGGGTTTCCTCTTAGAATTTTACGTGTCACACATTGGGGTTCAAAGAGTTTTGTCATGATATTTATCCAATAATGGAAAACAATATAATGCTAAGTCATTACTTTTTTTTAAAAAAATATCTTTTGATTTCAAAACAATAAAGACATAAGAAATACATATTTTACTAAAAAGATGAGGTGCAATCTTAAAACAAAAATGTAGAATAACAAAGTTCATAACAAACTGACTAACAATGCAACACCCTTCTTATATCAGCTTCTTTAGCAATATTTTTGTCTCGTCAGCATTTACCAACCATTTGTTATGCTAAAGATGATCCAATGACAATGTAGTAGATGACATTATCCTTTATAAAATCAATTTGTTCCTTGCTCACCAACTTTTGGACTTGATATTTTGAAACTCTTGTGATTTTTTAATGGCTTTAGACAAAGGTGAAGATGTTTGATGTATTTGGTTTTGCAGCAAATTGCATGAATTCTAAGGCAAGACAACATCAATCTTTGAACAACTCAGGTGTTGAAGGTAATAATTTGCAAACTTTGATTAACTAGATAAATATCAGAAACAATCTTTTAATGAGGGTGTGAAGAGGGACAAAGTGGCATATTCATAGTGAGCTTCTCAGTATTGACTTCCATGTATAGGCTACCTTTCAGAGCAAAATTATTTGTCTTATCACATCAGTTAATTGAGCTATCTCTTTTCTCAGAAAGTTATCTTGCTTTTGTCTAGGCTAAATCTCATATTTTCTTCTTGTAGATCTTGGTAGGGGTGTGCGTTTAGGACGCCTATATTTCTTCTGCAAATCAAAGACCTGCAATATTGCAAAGCTAATAAATATGATATGCATGAGAAAAAAAAGTAAATTGCATACGGGTTCGCCCTTTAAGGGGTGACAATGGTCGTTATCTAGTGTTTTATTACATCGACGATGAAATTCATATTCATCTCAGTCAATTTGTAATAAATCAGATTCTTATATAATCTATGTGATGATCATTTGCCACCTAAAAGTCCTAGAATTCAGGATGCTACATGTCGGACTTCCTTGATGCAATTTACAGGCGGCACATACATCTTAAGAAAAAGTTCTATTCAATAAGTGAACATGGATAGGTTTTGTATCTAGTCTCAAAGGGTCTTAGATCTGCCGAGTGATGGTCTTTGTAAAGACAATATATAGGCGTTGTGAGGAATGATTAAGACATGTATGCTCACCATTACCAAGCAGGCACTTAAATATGAATTTGGTGTTTCATGCATCTGAACCCTGACCAATAGTCATGGGACAAACCATTAATCCCCCACCTAACCTAGAAGCTTGTGTATGCTCTTAAAGAAGTATTTAAGCAAGTGATGAATAAGGCATATATATTCAATATACAAATACATGCATAATATAAAAAATTAAAGCATAAAAAGTATACATGCTGATAATAAAAATGTACACACCAATAAGTTATAAATAATTTAAAGCATAAAAGGAAGCATGTTAAAAATGTATAAACCAATAAATATAAAACACATTAATCAGACAAACAACAAAGCTTGATCCACGAGGTTCCTAATGGAGTCGTCATTTTGTCGCATATGTGCAACATCGCGATGAACAACCTCTTAGACCAGGATCATCGGGGTGTGGGTGGAAAGGAAAATGAATTCTTGTCCTTTATCTATAAAAAATAAATGGAGTTACCACCTAGTATTTTAGTCACTAGGAAACATAACTAGTCTCAAAGTTTGGATAAGAAGACTGATTGTGTATTGGGATGATGTATTACCCCTAGAACAACTTACCTAAGATAAATTGTTTACTTGTCTGATATAAACTAAGGTATTTTTGTATTTTCTAAATGTTGATTTGTCTAAGATTTTAAAAAAATCCTCCTCAGTAAAGGGATTCTTATCTTATCAGGTTAAAACATAACAATTCTAATGTCAAAACCTATTTTTTGCATTTCCTTATAATATCGGGAATACATCTTGTGCATAAGTTCATAATCATTGATATTCGAACAAACAAAATAAATATTTTTTAAAATGTAGGCCAAGTTCTCAAGGATTTCATAAATTGATTATTAAATCAAAAAATATATACGAAGATATCATCAAAACTACTTTTCTTCAATTTTTGTATTTAAAGATGCTAAATCATGCCATGTATTTTTTTTATTATTTATGCAAATATAATTTTTATTTTTTATTTTTGAGAGACTTAGGCATATGCGAGTTTCAAATAAAGTTGTATTTTTTAAAGGAAGATTTGTTTTTGTTGTTTTTGTGGAATGAAACTAATTTATTTAATACTTAAAAAACACCTTGTAGGTAAGTCACAATTCTAACTATTAAATAATATGTTTTTCTCAAGCTATTTTAACCACGATATCAAGTCAAGATGAATTATCATTCATCAACTCAAAGCTGAAAAAAGAATTCCATATGAAACTTATTAATTTCACGAACTTCGTTCAAATCTCATTCTAATTCAAATAAATCAACATAAATCCAAACATAATTCATGCATCAACATTTAATGTCTAAAAAAGCAATCTCAGTCTAAAAAATAATCTCAAAATTCAACATAATTTATCAAATCATTTTTTTTTTAAATATCAATGCAAATCAGCAATGTCCAATCAACCTAAAAATTATACATACAATAATGAGCAATTGTTCAAAAGTTCACAATATTTTAGCAATTTGTTAAAAACTGGAGGACCGCTGAATTAGTGGTGGCACTTGTATCCACATGTCACCATCAATGCCAATATGTGGATTCACACATTGTCACTATTAGATATGAAGCGCTCCTCTTCACTCTTATACTAGTTGTAAGGCAAACATAAGTCTAAGGAAGGAGATCTGCTTAATTGAGGGTTCAGTCCTCTTCTCTCTTGTAGCTTTTTTTTCCCTCTACTGTAACTTCTCTTCCTTTTTAATTCTTTCCTTTACAGGTTGTTACTATCACTACTAGAGAGTGTTAGAGTTGGTTATGAAAGGAGTTCATAATAGGAAGAGGGGTTGTGCTGTTACTGCATTTGTCTGTGGCTGGTATTGTTTTGCTGAAGAGGCTGATGGTCGCTACACATGGTGGATGCCTCTGTTGTATCTCTTAGTGGAATCAACATCTGTTTGTCTTAGAGGAGTTGTAAGGGAGAAACACCACAGATTATGCTATTATCGCTGGTGAGGTCTGTTGCTGCTTATGGTGGTTGACCTTAGACAATGAGGGGGTTATTAGAGAGAGATGAAACATACGATGGCTCACAGTAGAACCAGAGGCTGCTGGTAAAATTGAGGAGGGACTATTGCTAAGGGCGTTGGCTAACAATGTTGTTGTGACCAACAACTGGTTTAGTTGCAACTAGGTTAATAGGTCTTGTTGGTGTTCTTCCGGTGTGTATGGGTTGGGGGAAGGGGACTGTCTTAATGGAAGAGATCGATTTTCTTTGTTTTATGAAAGATAGAGGTTATCAATCTTAGGGCAGAAATGAAGAGGGAGAAAGAATGATGTTATGGTGACTGTTTTGATATATAAAGGATAGCTTTAACAATGGGTTTATTTGGTAAAGAAAGAGATAAGGTTGATAGTGATGGAAGAGATTAAGGGTAAGGGGTAGTGGTTGTGGCTAGAAGTAAAAATGGTTTGTGGTTAAGGAAGAAGGTTGATTGGTAATGGAAGATTGTTATAGACAGTGATGGAAAAGGTTTGTAAGTGGCTTTATATAGGTTAAGTGTATTCTTTTTTTTTTTTTTGTGAGTGGCGACCAGTGTTGTAAATAAGGGAGAGATAAGGTTGTTTGATTTTTTTTTTCTTGTGTGGATAGGAGGTAGTATTTAAAATAACTAAATGAATATGCTATTTTTTTTTTCTCTAACTCCTCCTTTTTATGTGTGTCCTTTAGAAGAGTGTGTGAGCTAAAGAGAAAAATGTGGGAAATCTTTTTTGACTTTTTTTTCTTTTGTTTTTGATGATTTTTGGGAGAAAGAGTGAGGTCGTGAGTTTGTTTCTGTATTTTGTTCTAGGTGGGATAAAGAGTGTTGTGGGCCCTTTGCTACTATAATTATTTCTTTCCTTTTTGTTATTGCTAATGCTCATTCCTTTTGTGTGTTATATTCCCTAACTACTTATAGACAAAATAATTTGTCTTTTTTTCTCTTAATTGCATGGTCCTAAAGCAAACTTTAGCAACCCAAAATCACTTTGGTTTCTCATTTTTTTTTGTTTGCACTTTTGCACCCCTTGTCCAAATAATTTTTGGTTTTTTTTAAAGGCGACGTTAACGTTGAAAGTATATTTTGAAATGAGCGCAGTAAAAACTGAACACGTTGAAAGTATATTTTTGAATTTCTAATTTTTTTAAAAAGATGCTGAAAATGCCAAAAACAATGCAAATACATCAAAATTATATATTTTTGATTTTCTTATTGTTTTTTGCTATTTTTTGGGTTTTTTTCTTCAAAAAAATAAGAAAAAAGGGTAAAAAATCGATTCATGACAAGTTATTCTATTAAGGACTCCCACTTTGAATATAATTAAGCTATTTGCTTTCAAACTCTTATAGTAGATGACTTGTTTTTGGTCAATCGTGACTCTTGATTGACTACTCCTTCAAACCTCTTGGTCAATTATGACTCTTGCAACGCGATTAATTCAACTATACTTAATTGTTTTCAGTTTCCTTCCTCTGTTTTGTTTTGAAGAATCAATATTTTCTATCAATATTTTGGTGTAAATATTTGGTCATCATGGCTTTTAGCAAATATATAAATTCAATTAATCCAATACATATCAAATCATAAACTTTGTCAAAATTAGGCACACAATAAATAGGTTAATAAGCAAGGTGGGAGTTAAGTACATAATTTTGAAAAAAATACTATTTTTGTTTTCTATATATATATATATATATACCTACTTAAATCTACATAACGCTTACCTTATCTAGCACCAAAGGTTGTAGCGGGGGTGGTAAGAAGAGTGACTGTGACTCACCATGCTAGGGGTCCGATTCTCATCATTTAAACACTTCTCCTCCTTCTCCTTTATATGGCAATAGATAGATTGCTACTAGATTTAAAGCTTGTTTGTTTTTGTGTTTTAAAAATATTTTTGAAAAAAAATATTTGTAATATTATTTTCTTCGTTTCAAATTAATCTTTTTGGTGTTTTTCAAATCATTAAATCATTTTAATATATTGATATTAAAAATAAATTTTGAAAATAAAAAAACAATTATTTTGATGCATATCCAAGCAAAAAACATTTTAAAAAGTAACTGCTATCACAATTCCAAATAAAACTTTAAAAAGTTAGAATCTTAGTATTGACAAAATGTGCATGATCCGACAATGAGTGGAAGATTAAAATGTGTTTAATATTATTGTGTATAGTGGCTTTTAAAATTGTTGTTTAATTAAAAATGTAATGAAATATTATTTTTTTATATTTTTTTAAATTTTGACATCAACACATCAAAATTATTAAAAAACACAAAAAAAAATCTAATATTTTTTAAAATAAAAAAATAATTTAAAAAGCAAAAGTTGCTACAATACTAACGGGCAATTCCCAAATTACTTGTAATTATAAATTTTTCATACCTTGTCCATAAACATATTTAAATTATTTGACTATTTTTTACAATGACTACGATTTGACATGTAGGGATTATATTGAAAGTTTTTAGTTATGCAAGGACTAAGTTGTATTTATCATAAACTTTCAATTACAAACTTATTTTTAATAAAAATAAAATATAATAACCAAAATATATCTTTTAAAAATTTTATAAATCAAAATACATATAAGAAAAAAAATGATACTTGTCAAATTTTGAAAGTTAGTAGCACCAACTGACAAGAAGTCATGGCACTATATATATATATATATATATATATATTTTGACATTAAGATAAAAAGAAAATCATTCTTTTTGTTAAAATAAAAAAATAAAAGCGTGTTAGATGAGAACAACAACAATATTTAGCATTAAGTACAGGTATTCAAAAATATCAAAAAACTATCTTAACTAAATAATTTAAATTATTAGGTAAAGTTTTAAGATATAATTTATATTATTTTTTTAATATATTTTCTAAAATGAAAGTCTTTTGAGTTTAAAATTTGCATAAATCCATATTATTTTGTACTTGATTTTTATCAAATAAATAGAGATGGTGAGATTTAAACTCGTGATCACTTGATCATCAAAACTGTAATACCATATTGAAAAACCATCTTAATCTATTAACTTAAACTATTATATAAAATCTCAAAATATAAGTATCCTCTACCAGAAAAACACTAAAAATCGAACATTTATCCAATTCAATTATCTTATTTTCCAAGAGTCGGTTAAACAGCCCTGTCAGAAGACTTACGGTGCTCAGTACCGTTCCATCATGGCCTCATGTATGAGACAAAAGCTAGATCTGTGATCTTTGCCAAGTGGGGGAGAGTCATTTTCCAACAGCTAAAACTCTGGTTTTCAACCATTAGAAAAGCGAAGAGACCTCTCCAATTTTTGTGGGGCTTGAAGAAGTTGCGAACAAAAGCAAGACATCAAGCCAAAACAGCAACTATTTCTCTGTCTTTCATGTACAAAGAGACGCAAACAGTGCTTGAAAACAACT
>Ga0325414_1002415_pt1 | contig 18895 bp, 12 predicted proteins | sample PopdelMetagenome_8_FD_206183 | JGI IMG/M metagenome (GOLD analysis project Ga0325414, IMG submission 206183) | Populus deltoides microbial communities from Bellville, Georgia, United States - Leaf-PdKOR-R3 | ecosystem: Host-associated > Plants > Phyllosphere > Phylloplane/Leaf | place: USA... | reverse complement strand
ATATATGACAATTACCTAGGGATAGATATACCAAGCAAAATATAAACGTGGAAAGTATCATATCATCATTTGTGGTGTGATACTTTCCCAATCCTCAAAAGCAGTACATATAGACAAGTTTGATTCCTGGGATGATTTTTTTTGTTAATGCAAAAAAAATGTGGATGTTGTTAATATTTTTTTTATTTTAAAGTTAATATATTGGTTCAATAAAATTTAAAATTAGATATATTAAAAATTGGTAATAAATATGTTAATACTAACTCAATATTAAATTTTTAAACTGAAATAAATATGCATATTATATTATATTATATTATATTATATTATATTATATTATGAGGCTATTTATATTTTTTTTATTTAGTTATAAAACAATAAAATTAAATTTGAACTTTATTGAAAAAATAATCTAGTATAGCTCTTTTTTTTATTAATATATTTCTTTAACAAAGAAAAATGTTTTTTTTGGTCATGGTTCTTAATTTAAAAAAAAAAACAAAAAGAATTAGAACAAATATCATCCTACATGAGACCAAGTACCAGCAAGCTTGTGAAGCTAACTATGGTCGCTGATAAGTTAAAACCTGCTAGTTATAACTGGCACGTCCTTTTTAATTTGTTTGCATGTTGGTTTTTATATAGAAATACAAGGTGGCACTAAAATAGAGAGTTCATTAATTGGTTTATCTCAAATGTCATGATGTTTTTGGGTAGGATTGTCCCTGCTTTTATTTATGTATATGTGTGTGTGTGTGTGTGTGTGTATTCCAAAACAATTGATTTTCTGCTTGTTCATTTAAAAAAATATAATTAGGTCAACATAAACTCACTAAATGATTGCATATTTGCATTAGCTTTCTACAAGTTTCTCTTAGATGTTTATTCCTTGCTGTTTTGGGTTTTGTGAGCCTTTTGTATTCCATATGTGCTTCACTATCATCTCATCCAATTTGGTGGTTTCAGTTGGCCAATTCCCGCAAATAAAGAGTATGTTGAAGCTATATGGAGATCAATTGACTTAGCAACGCAAAGAACTATCACTCGATACTCAATATGTTGGATTAATTATCTCTCTGCAAGTATCACAGGGCGAGGCGTGCCCGGAAAGAGAGAAGGAGAAGAGCAAAAATAGAGGAAAGAAGGACACCGTCCATCAGTGGAGAGCAGCTATCTTTCACCATAGACCTACACTGTTTTCACCGTTCCTCAGTCCATCACCGTCGCGCTGCTCTTTTCCTTCTCATTTTTCTTTGTCTGGAGACACTCTCCACTGTTATGCAAAGTAAACAGTTATGAGTAAATTAATTCATTCTCTACTGTTCACGTTGCATATGAACAATGGAGAGTGACCGGCCTCCGTCGTTTCCACCGTCCCTCAGCCATCACCGTGACGCTGATCTTTCCTTTCCCCTTCCCCTTCTTATTCTCCTTCGTCTGGAGACACTCTCCACTGTTCTGCAAAGTGAACATGGAGAGTGTCTCCACTGTTCATGGCCGGACTGAGTCTGACCCAAACCTAAATGCATTTGACCGTTCCGACCCAGTAAAATAAAAAGATCCAAAAACAATTTCTCAGATATTGTGTTTTATTAAAAACAAATAGTGTTTAACATTAATCAATGACACTATATAATTACATTAGAAGGAGATCGTATGATGATGTAGCATTTACAGAATATGATCGCAATCCCAATTTTCTTCTGATGATATTTTACCTGATATTGTTGCACGCTCAGGAAACCATGAAAACTGTAGTCCTTGTCGGATGGATTTCGTACATGATGGAATTACATATAGTTTAATGGAATAATAAAAAATATTTTATATAAAGTATTATTTATTTCATGATGTAATAGCAGTAGTTAAATCTATAATATTTATATTAAAAACCATCAATATTAATATATATCTTTTTTAGTTATTTTATAACCTCAATTTGAAAAGCATTCTTAACCAAACACATTAAACAACTTTTTGTTCAACCTTAATCTTAACCACAGTTTTAACCAAACATATATTTTACCAAAATAACCTCAACTAAAATTGTTTTTTATAAAAAAAAATTTTCAAACCACGACCACAAAAGTTACTACAATACCAAACACACTTTTTAACTGTAGAAGACCAACATTATCTTTTCTGTTCTTTTTGTTTTTTTGGCAGAGGTCATTTTAGTAGCCGCCTCTGTCAAGTCTTGAATGTCGTTTGCCAATAATAATGGCTATTCTATTTTATTTTTTTAATGTGCTCGTATATTTGGTTATAGTTTGCACTCTTAAATTTTTACTTAATCAATAGAAACTAACCAAATTTTAGAACAAATGATCAACAACCCATAGCATAGCGCGATCACCTCATATACTGCTCTTTATATGACACTAACATTTTCCATTTCATTCTCAATTTCCAAACAATATCACATATTTATACCCAAGGATAATTCCTTCAAAAAAATGTCAATATCAATTTATTGATATCATTAACCATCCCTCACCGGATAGCTAATCATATCCTTTTTATTTATTTTTAACTGTGTACATTGCACAATCAGAACATAAACAAAATAAGTTCTTGAGCAGGTACACATCATGTTCGACCATAGCCAGGGGCACCACGCCTCCTCAAAATGCCTCTTCTGGAACCGGCCATCTGAAATGACCATCACGTTGACAGATTATAATACAGATGCACAAGTAATAGAAGCGGAGAATTAAAAACAACCTCCCAAGACAAGGAAGATTCACATAAGACCTCATTGATAGACAATAAACAAGAAATACAAGAAACTTATCCATCATTATTAAATTTTTCAAAATTCAAAAAGGAAAAAGGATTCTGCCTAATCGTTGACATGAGACACGATTCTTATTTTAAAGCCATATGTAAGCTAGAGCTAGTTTGTATAATTGTCTGCTTGTAGATTTTACCTGTAATATTTCTTCGGGTTTGTTTCATCGATAACCTTTATGGTTATACTCAAATCTCTACCAAGACATGGCCTCATCACAATTAACTCCATGGATTCTCCAGTATTGTCGAGCAAAGTTCCATAGAACTGACATTAAAAACCACAAAGGTTATAGCAACAACAAAAACAAAGCAACGGTATAATAAATTAATCATTTAGTACTGAAGTTATTGCTTATGATCGAGTGTTCACCATACACAACAAGAACAGATAAGGGTAAACTGAATAAATAAAAGGGACCAGGCTAACAAAGCAAATCATCCATATAAAAAAAAAATCTTTCAATTTCAAAAGGTGAATCTACATACATTGAAGCATTCTTCAATCTTTTTTTAATGAGACCCAATTTCCAAAGGATGCAAGTGAAACTCCCCTAGCAATGAAAACAATAAGGTGGCGTACCTCGGAGGAAGATACAACAGCCTGTTTACCACATCGAATGATGATGTCATAAGGACGCACGCCAGAAGAACAAGCAGGAGATTCTGGTATAACCTGTGGATTGTTTAAATGATGACAAGAAATAACAAAATTAGTGAACTTGTTAATAAACTAGAAACAACCTTTGACCATGATGATTCACTGTATTTATAGAGAAACCAACTAGTTTAATCCAATTATGCCCAAATTTAAGCCCTTTACGGGTTAAATTAAAAGATTTTGCCTGGCATCACAACTTTAAGATTTTGATCACGATAAAAAAACTCATAAAAAAAGACTGCATTGACAAGATTTCTCTTTTTCTTTAGGGGATGAGGAGCAACCTATAAGAGCTTACTGAGAATTGACAAATAAGTTTTTTGATTCACAAAATTTCTTTATCTATAGGAGTAGCACACATTATCGAAATCTAGGAAGAAGACAACACCATGAAAACCAAGAAAGCATGTTGAACAACTGAAACGAAAAGCAAATAAAAAAACATACCTCTTCAACAAGAACACCTTCGATGATGTGGCCAAACTTCTGAATTATTTTTTCAAACATATTTGCACTTATTGCATTACAACTAGTCACTTTAACCCCAAACCAAGGTTGAGGAACTCTCCTAATAAAATAGAGTGACAACAACAAATAAGAGGGAGAAGTTGGAATATATCAATGGTAAAAAACCTTATATACAATTAAATAGAATGGGAATTGCTTAAAAATTAAACATAAGAGAACAAAATAAAGTGGTTGAGATAAAATGATAATTTAAAAGTAGATATGTAGTTTTATCTTCCTTTTAATTAGAGACTTTAAAAACACGGTACAATCTGTGTTTCTAAAAATTCAGAAACCACAAAAACATACTTTTACTGCTTTTCATAATTTTTGAAAACGCAGGTTGTATAACCACGTTCCCAACCAAACATATAAATTTTAGAGAAAGAAATAAATGTACATACCCATTTTTCTCCAAGCATTCCAAGCACCTAGAAGCAATATTGATTGGCAGAAAAGAAGTATAAGAATGCTCATAGAAATTGATTCCAATGACTTCACCATTACAATTGATAAGGGGTCCCCCAGTACCACCCTGTTTGGAAATAAACAAAAACACCATATTTCAGATATTCTTGCATGAAGCCACATTTGTTAAATAAATAAATCCGCATGCTAGTGGGCATCTAGTGGCCAGATTAGATGGCTAAATAAAAAATAATTGTTTCACTTGGCAGTAATTCGTGATTATCCAGCTATGATATCGTTGTTTTATTTGTTTTCAAATGGTTTCCTAAATCCCTTCAAGAAATCCTCTTGGTTGCCTTTTAATATTGCCTCTCTTTACATATCAGACAGATACATGGGATGTCGCGTGGTAAAATGACATTGATGTCATGAAATTAAAACATAAGGTTCATTCTGAATTATGAGTATGAAAGAATATACCACCAAAGAGCTAGAACGAAAAGAAGAAGGAAGTGAAAAGGTGTGTGCATGTGTATTAGTACTATGATCTGGATTTCCAAACAGAAAAATGACCAGGGAGAAGCAAAACACAATTTTAAACCAATCGAGAATCTATGACACTTAAAATCTAAGCATGGCGTGCACCATATTGCTGTACTGTTATGAGCCTGCACTGAAACCTACTCTTGATAATTTTTCGATTCATAGGTCAGACAATGAATATCGTTCTTATATAGATAAAGGTAAGAGGGAAAGGTGAAATGTTAGAATTTAACCAGCAGCCATCGACTGCGCAAATGCATGTTTATATACTGCTAAGGGAATATTTGAAATTCAAATGAAAAAAAAATAGTCTTAAATAATATCTGAGAGCTAAAATTTGGTCATTGTGCAGCAAACATTACTAGACATTTTTTCATTCTCAACCTAACTAGGTATTGATTTCCTGCACACTCAATTTATGCCATTGACTCTATCACCTAAGATTTGCCCTCCTTTAATATTGAAATAATGACTTCAGTAAAGACAGCAGAATTTAGCTCTGCCTTTTCAAATGGTAGGGCGAAAACTGGTCAGAACAGCATGCATACAAGGAAGAAGCATATGTCATCTGGGGTTGGTGTGTACTCGAGAGAAACTAACAGATCATGAAAGCCACCAGGAGAAAGTTGTATGTAAACTTTAAAATGAAACAGACCACTAAAATACACACAAAAGGCTAGCTGGTGAATATAAGTGAGAGAGAGAGAGAGAGTAATGTCATTACTACAGTAATCCTGCAACTTGCTGTGAGAAGCTCTACGCAATCATAATCACGGAAACCAGGTCCGGAAAAACGTGGTCTGAGCAAACCTGGTCTGCGCACACCAGGTCTTCACAGCAGAATGAAGGAAAGACAAAAACCAAGTGTAAGTAACTAACAAAATTGAGCAAGCATTTTCATAAAATGAGCACGAATATTTAAAGCACCAGGAGACTACGTACAATGTTACAATGAGTAATTTAAGATCGTAGAGAAAGTCCCTTTTTGGCATTAAAAAAAGAGAGACAATACCTGAAAGCACCTGGTGCAACCATGAGACTGTGGGATAAGTAATGGCGGCCAAGTGCTATTACCTTCTCTCCAGGACAAAGGTTGAATAAATCTGAAGGTTCGGCGTGAGGACAGAGTCCAAATGACGTGTACTGTAGCTCAGCTTTGGTAGTTAGAGGAATGGAACCATCTATGTGCTTCAGAATTGCAGTCGGGAAGCGTGAGCTGGACTTGAATTTGATGATGGCAATGTTGTAATGAAAATTAAAACCAAAAATTTCACCCTCAAATGAATCACCACTTGATAAATACACATAAACCTGCATGCAAAAGATTAAGCCAATGAAAAAGATTGAACAAATTTGTTTTAATAAAAAAAATAAAAGAACTCAGAGATAAAAGAAAATCAGCAGCACCTTGATACCAGGTTCAGGAGCCAGAGGAGGATGATCCTCCGAAGTTGAAGCAGCGCGGGTAATGAGGAGATTGGCAGAAGTGAGGATGGTATGGGTGAATGAACCATTTTCTTCAAGCTTGGATCCTATGATGGTTCCCGAGCAAGGAATTACTAATTTATTTTTCACGCCTACACAAGATCAGTCAAATTATTATTTGGCCACACATACATACATGAAAGGATGCATGCATGCATACACGCCTAGCATACCTCTGCGAGCGCGAGACACGAGACTGACAACAGATTGGGAAGCTTTAAGAGCCGATAATTTGGTGGGAAGGTCCAAGTAGAAATTCTCCTCTATCCTTTCATCAAAACTCTCGTTGAAAGAATGGGAACGGAATGCAACACAACCAACTATAAATCCATATTAAAATAAACAAATCTAGCTGAAGAAGAAGAAGAAGAAGAAGAAGAAGAAATTACAGTAAGTGCCTAGCTAGCTAGTTAACTAACTAACCAGTACGCCGGCGTGCTTTCCGTTGCCATGGTGACCGAATCTCTTTTTCCATTACACCCTGTAGCCTGTCCCTGGATTCCATTCTAATGGCCATACTTATCTATCAGTTTAGCTTTCGGAATTGGGGAACGCCCCGGCCGCCTTATATATATATCTTTTCTGACAGACAAGTGATCGGCACCCTTTTCTTTTTTGATTTGACAATTCTACCCTTCAAAAAATATGGTGGTCCAGAGCGGCAAAAACCCTAGTTTCCCAATCCTCAAAACCAGTACATGTATACAAGTATGATTCCCGGGGTGATTTTTTTTTTAATGCAGAAAAATGTGGATGTTGTTAATATTTTGTTATTATAAAGTTAATATGTAATATGTTGGTTCAATAAAATTTAAAATTTTATATATGTATATATATATATATATATTAATAATTGATAATAAATATGTTATCAATATTTGTTTATGGAGCTATTTATATATTTTTTATTTAGATATAAAAAAATAAAATTAAATTTGAACTCTATTGAAAAATATAATCTAGTATATAGCTCCTTTTTTTTATTAATATATTTTTTTAACAAAGAAAAATGCTTTTTGTCATGGTTTTTAATTAATAAAAAAAGAATTAGAACCAATATCATCCTACATTTAAAATTTGCATTAATGGTCTGTAACTTTTTGCTTGGCCTCTATATGTAAACAACGAAGGCTTTGACTGTAGAAGACCAACATTATCTTTTCTGTTCTTTTCTCTTTTTTTTTGGCAAGGGTTGTTTTAGCAGCCTCTGCCAAGTCTTGAATGTCGTTTGCCTATGATAATAGCTATATTATTATTATTTTTTAATGTGCCCATATATTTGGTTACAGTCTGCACTCTTAAATTTTGATTTGATCAATTGATACTAACCAAATTTTAGAACAATTAATCAGCAACCCATAACATATTTATATTTAAGAATAATTCCTTTAAAAAATATCGATATCAATTTATTAGTATCATTAATCATCCTTCACCACATAACTAATCATATCTTTTTTATTTATTTCTTCACAAAACCTTGGAATGATAATGTCAATACTAATCAATCTATTAGTATCATTAGTCTCCCTCGCTAGGACCGACTAATCAAATTTGTTGCGAATGCTGATATCAAGACAACCCTTTGATATTTATCATTAACTATTTCTAATCCGAAATAATTAATTAAGTCCCAACAGTACTTTGAAATATCCTCGAAAATCTCGATGTCAAGGTTCCTTGACATCATTAGTCTCCATATCAGGAATAGCTAATTAAGTTGCATGGAAATGCCGATTTGATGTAGCCCCTTGATATCATTAACTATTCATAACCTGGGATGGTTAATCAAGTTCAATATCCCCAATGTTTCAAAATGATCATGTCGATGTTAATAAACCCTACTGGCATCATTAGCCTCCTGTTCTCGGAACCGACTAATCAAATTCAGGAAAAATATCAATAGAACTCATTGGTATCAATAATTATTCCCAACCAGAATAGTTAGTTAAGTATGTTTCTATTTCTCATTCATTTCATTAGATGCTTCCTTTTTGGAAACATTTATATATAAAATCCAAAAATTAAACAAGCTTTCATAATTATGTAAATTTAAGAAAGATATGGGTGTAGAACATCTATCTGCTACAGAAGCTCGGCTCATATTCTCTTGCTGTTGTTGTGTAGCTCCTATGGTCCCTCTTGTATTCACAGGTATACCACATTATTTCTTATACAAGTTATATTTTTTTTAATAACAATAAAATTAGCTACTTCCCTTCAACAACTCCTTCCTTCACATTTGTGTTTCCCATTACATCCCTAATATCATTGTTTTTTTTTTTATCATAACTAACATTACAAATCTCAATTCCAAACACAACTTTTTTTTTTTGAATTTTAAAACACATAGCTATATATTTTCTAAATGGAAAGGAACCTAATTATGCCCCTAACGCATCTAAATTAATCGTTTTAACAACTTGTCGAAATTGCCAGCAGAGATGGAAGCTCGACCTCTCCTTAGAGTTTTACCTATATCTAAAGTTATAGAATTCTAAATTAAGCGAGGTTAGTCTTGTCGGAAAGATAACATCTTTGGCTATAACTCTTATGAAAGAACTATTTCAAAATTCTATCATTTTCAAGCTCAAATCCCTTATGAAAGTTAAAGAGACAAATCTATCTAGTTTCGTCAATGTTTCAAATAAACCCTCAAACATCCCCATTTTCCACTCTCTCTCCAAAACAACCATTTGTTCACATTGTAAACATCACATGACAAGCAATTTACAAAAAAAAAAATTCATAAATTCTTCTCTTCTAATTCACCCCCCAATGGCCGCCACCTTTGTTTGTTTAACCATAAATGTTTTTTTTGTATTTCTACATAATTTCATATTTAAGACAATCTTTAATACTCTAATTAATTCAATTCCACATGATTTTGTATTTTCCCCCAGTTCTACTCAAGAACTCTAACTTAAATTTAAGGTTAATACACCTAATCAAATTCAAAATGGCTTACATAATCAAATTTAGAGCTCTTTACCTAGTGATAAATTGGACTTTGATTCTTAACCATACAAAAAATTTCAACTTCTTCTTTTTTACACTAGTCGACCCTCACCCTCACCCTCGCCCTCGCCCTTGCTCCCTATAATTTTGTTCACTTGTTTCTTGTTAATGATATTTTCTCTATCAGTCGATCTAAACTTTGTGTAAACTTAGCAAATTTGGTGTTCTCTCTCAATTTTTGGTGGAAAAAATCAGATTTCTCTCATTCATTTTGTTGTTGTTGCAGCCTGCCTTAAAGAGAAGAAAATGAGGTATTTATAATCTCATCATTTTTTTATTTTTTTATTTTTTGACATTTGACCCGACTTATTTAAGTGTTTTTTTTATACCAAAATTTTTTTTGATCTCCAGTTTATTTAATTTGTACATTAATTATCTCATTTTCTTTTTTCCATCTATATTATTTTTAATTTATGTAAAGGTTTATTCCCGGGGTTTCACCTCTCATAGGTTGCTTAGAGAACACTGAGAATGTCTTAAATAAAATAAGAAAACAATAAAAGATTTTACATTAAATATAAAACAAGAAAAAAATAAAAGATAATTATTTGGCTATTAAACTCGGTTTAACAGGATTTTAAAACTTTTCAACTTGACTCTTTGTGTAGCATGGATTTCGAACTAAATCGTATAAGAGTTGTCATGACATGATTAAATGAACTTGGCCAACTAATAAAAAAAATCTAAGTATGAAGTTGGAAAAAAGAGAGAGAAATTGATAGAAAAATAACCTCCCACCCAACTCTATGCGTAACCCAGAATTAAAATCAAATCATATGAGAGTTGTATTGACGTGATTTAGTTAACTTGACAAGTCCAAAAGCAATTTGATCGAACGGTAAAAAAAATTCGAGGATATAATTGAGAAAAAAATGATGAAATTAATAGAAAAAAAATCTTACCTAACTCTTTTTCTAGCTTGTATTTAAAATTAAACTGTATAATTTTTTTTAAAATATAATCTAATCAACTTGTCTGATTCAAATATAACCCGATGAGCTAGTAAAAATAGTTCAAATTTAAAATTTTAAAATAATAGAATTGAAGGTAATCAAAGAAATCCAGTTTTTTTAGATGTACAGGAAAATACTTTAAAAGGCGTGAGAAAAACTCTGTACATTTATTGTAGACACGGACTCATTGCACTGTAGACAACACCGTAACGCTATAGGGGTATTGTCATTGTTGTTTTTTAGTCAAAAAATACTATTGGGACTGACTTGACCTCCAGATCTAGTGCTTTTGGCACCCAATGGAATTTAGCACCTAATAACATTTGGGTCTGGCTACGCAACTAGACCCAATTTCCTTGCCTGTCAGACCAAAGGATATTGAGTTTGACTCTGTCGCTAGACCCAATCTTGTGGGTCTGTCTCTGCAGCAAGACTATAGGATATTGAGTTTGACTTTACAGCTATAGAACTAAGGATATTGGATTTTACTGGGCAGCCAAACCCAATGCCTTTGGGTCTAGCTCCGCCGCCAAACCCAATGCAAACCTAATTCTCTGAGATCTGGGGGTCATACCAGACCCAAGAGTCTTGTGTATGGATCCAAGGTATTGGGTCTAGCGACCAAGCTAAACCCAAGAGTCTTCTATATAGACCCAAGGTATTGGGTCCGGCTTGCCTACCACACCCATGGTATTAGGTCTGACAGTTGGACCCAATACCATGGGTCTGGCATAGTTGTCATCATAATTATTTTTTCAATGTTGGATTTGAAGCCCTTTAGTATATATACTCTATGTTCACTAGAAAAAAGTTATGTTCTTTCAATGTGGTATAATAAATCTTTTTTGTTTAAATACTTCAACTTAGAAGAATAAAATAATATATTTTCAAAGTGTGATAAAAAAAACTTTTTGAAATAATCTTTTAAACGTAATTATTTACAATATGTATAATATATATTCACATGTATTGTTTATTAATTTCTTTATATAAATTATTAAAACTTTAAATATTTGTTTTTAATTTTTCTAGGTTGACCTGAGTGATCAACCCATGTAACCCAGGACCCAACATTTTGGCAGGGTCAACCTCCATACTGGATTTGATAACTATGGTTGCCATGAAAATATAACTTTAAAAAATACAATTGAAAAGAAATAAACTAAAAACAAAAAAATAGACAAAATCTCATCTCTTTTATTTTGTTAAGGGGTTTCTTTTAAAAAATATTGATTTTTTTTATATATATTTAATTTTTAGAGTGATTTTTCTGGGTCATCTATGATTTTGATTTCATCTTTCATATAGATAAACTATATTTTTAAAAATAAAAAATATTTATTTTTAGATGATATTCTTAATATGTGTAGACTTACATGTTATTTCTTTTTTTTATTCAATCAATTTAATGTTTTATTTTTCAAGATTTAATATTTTAATTTATATTTATCTGTTGATTTTTCAAGTTTTTTTTTAGGTGTTATTAATATTTATTTATTTATTTATTTATTTATGTATATAATTTTTAGTTTATTTGTTTATATATGAGTATAAAAGTTTTCATTTGAAAATAAATCTACAGTGACTTAGCATAAAGTATTTGCCGTTGAAAAAAAAGGGCCTATTTTAGAGCAAGGCGGCAGAAACCTATTAAATGGCCCAGCCGTTTTTTTTTTATTGTTCTTGGAAAAAATAGGAGCATTATTTACTCCAGTCTCTACTGCTGCCTGCCTTTTCCACATCGTCTACTGATTAATAATCCCTAGTGTACCTGTCTCTCCTATCTGGTATCGTTGGGAAGGAGAAAACATGAATTTTTCAGGCCGGTGGTTTCTTCTTCTTCTTCTCTCCCGATCAGTTTCTTCCTTCATCTGTTTTTATTTAATCTGATTTTTCTTGTTCTGAATATTTCTTTACAGTTGATAGAATTCCGCCTCCGCCTCCGTTTTTGAAAAAGCGGGATGATGAATTGAAACTCAATACAAATTTAGCTGCTTTGAAAGTTTCTCTATCGGTTGTGTGCCTTGTTGCATACCACCGAGGTAGGTATATCATATACTAACTTTATGCTTCCTAACATATATGATCTGCCTGGTAACATAAAGCTTTATGCTTTGCTGCCTTTCTGGCAGGTAGCGGAGAAAAGTGTTTTACGTGCACCGGCACAATTGTAGAATGTGAAGGTGCAGCAGGAGATGATGGTAAATTCGAGGCTACCATATTGACTTCTGCTTCTCTCTTTCACTCTTATAGAGACCCTTCTGAAATCACGGTACAGCACCGACTTTATTATTATTATCATTACCTTTTTAGTAGAATTGAAAATTTCTCAAAATATTGTATTGCAATTGCAGGTTGAAGTACATCTATCAGATGGCAGTTCGTACGAGGGAGAGGTTTCAGCTTTTGATTTACACTACAACATTGCTACCGTCAAGTTCAAGCCTGATAAACCTCCTCAAAAAGCATGTCTTAAATGGATAGATGATTCTATGTCTTTACAACCTGATAATGATCACACCATGGTAGAGGCTAACTTTTTTAACCTTTGTCCCGGGGATAAAGTAATAGCTTTAGCCCGGGTGCAAGATCATCACCACCAGCTTCTTGTCAGATCTGGTGATTTCAGGTATGCCAAAATGAACCTTGTCTTTTCATTTCTTCTAGCAACGTTGGATATATAGGAGGTTAGTGTTTCAAGATTTCATCAATATCCTTACCATCACCACGTGCACGATATCTTCAATTGCATTTTTCTGCATCCTTACAATTACCTTTTATTGTTATATGTTTGCTTGCTTACCAATCAAAATTAAGCTAGTAGTCTCCTTTTCAATTCTAAATATCACCTCTCGCACTGTTTTGACCACAACGCTTTTTTTTCCGAACTAACTGCTGTGCTGTGATCTTACCCTACTTTCTTCCCATTTAGTATTTATTGCTGCGGATTGGATTGCCAAGAGCTCCTAATGACAACTTGCGAGACTACTACAGTAATAACACTACTCTCTCTGTTTCATGCATTAATTTGTTTTTTGGCTTAGTCGTATCATGTGTGTTTGCTTATATATATCTCGTGTGTTACTCAGGCTCAAGCATAATTTTACCCCAGAGTATTTGCATGTGTCGATGAAATGACTCGTGTACAAGCATGAATGCCTTTTCTAACTCTTCTATTTGCACTTGGACACAACCTCATCATCTCTATCCAAACTAAACAAGCAACATATTGATAACAATGGCTGCTTGTAATAAACTCAACAAAGGTTTTAATTTTTAGAGAAATGATGATGGAGAAATGCGAGAGATGAAGAGTAGAGAAGTATTAAAAGTAAGCATACTTCTTGCTTGGTTTGGTTAGTAATATTGTTCTAGAGAAGGTATTAATGACCAGTCAATTTGACTTTGCATGGAAAGAGGAAACCAGTAGAAAATGGAAACGCCAGCATGCAGAATATTAGCGGAAATTAAGATTAAAATTGAAGTTGGAACAAAAATAATACAATTTAGGTTTCCTAGGAATCCTCTAGAATCTGAATATATCAATAAAATAACAAATAATTTTTGTAAAATACCCCTAGCAGCTTATTAATTATATTAGTTTAAGTCGTAGATCCTCTTAGAAAAAAAAAGGACTTGTAATCTCATTCTCCAAGTAAAACTATAAAAAAAATATTTTAAAATGATCACATGCTAATCATCACACGACCCTAAATTAATTAAGTAACTCTAATATCATAAATATAATAAAATAAATTATAATGAAAGCTGCTTTGGCATCAAAATTAGCATAATTGTCGTGGGCGTGCATGGACATAAAGTTGGCTTTGTATTTAGACCCTTAGATTCTGCATTAGCCCAACAAATCTTATTCACTTGAGCATTAATTGATTTAATGTAATTACTTTGATGCTCAAACTAACTTTTCAAAACCCCTTGGTCTTGCTTACACTTGAAATAGATGAAATTTATTTTCCTTATTGCCTTCATTAGCATTCTTTCAATCTATTCCCAATTTAATTTTATATACAAGCCAGTACTGCCCTCTTGTTTGAATTTAGGACTACGAGTTACATGATACATGGAACATCTTTTGGGCAATAGGTCTCAATTCAACTATAATTGGAGGTTACATCACATTCGTGTACTCATGACGTCCAATATTTTAACACTTTCCAGTCAATTTTCTATCTGAGCAACATCGCTCAACAGTCATCCTCACATGCTATGAGGAGATCAAACTCCTGTCTAGAGAAACCTAGAATGAGAGTATTAAAGTCAACTAGGATCACTGTAGAACTAACTACCAAGAGAAGTGAATGAGAGTATGAAGGAAAGGAGTGGTGTTTTTAAGCAAAAAGCTTGTTTCTTAGATAATTTTTTGTTCCATGACTATGCGATTTCACTTTCAAAGAGAGTCCAAAAGATATATCCCCATAAAAATAAAAATAAACCCTTTCAGAGACTGAATTTCAAAAGACTTTTAAGTTGTGCCTATAAAATTTTCACTGTACCCACCAAGTCCTACTACTTGAATTTGGGATGAGCTCATAATTGTTGACCTTCCCATGCCTAATTTAAGGTACCCATGAAACAACTCTTAATTTGATCCATTAACCTTGTCACAAAATGGAATTAACCCTCTTTTGTTATTTCATCCACCCAAGTGCAATGCCTAGACTTGAACCTCCTTTTGAAAGGGAAAACCACTAAACCACAAGTTTGGTGACTAAATCTTGGTTCATTAACTCCGCTTTCACCATAAAGCAGTCTTTGTTGCTTGAGGATAGCAAGAAAGGGGCAAACAATTGTTTGTCCAGAGCTTGTTCTAGCTTTGGCATGTTCTTAGACTGACTAAAAGATCTATGCTTTGATGTTATATATTTGATGAACTGATACCAAACTGTAGCATAAACTAGTTCTTTATTGTAGCATTTTATTGGGGGGCCACTCATTAATTGGGATGGAGAAGTCATCGGGATCAATTTCTTTTGGGAGGGCCAGACTCCTTTTCTGCCAATCAACATAGCTTTTAGATGCCTGGACCACTTAAATAAGAACAGGTATGTTCCTCACCATTTTTGCAGAGTATTTATTGCTTTCCATGACATTTTGGCAGGTTCATGGCACCGTTCCACAATTGATTTGTATTTGAGATTCCTTTCATAATTTGTATACCCTGTTAACTTACTGATCATGTTGTTCTCAATGGGTTTGAGCATTCCAAATCTTTATATATATTGGTAGATGTGGTATGGGGTGTGTGAAGAAATCGCCAGCCAAATTAAAAACAACAATTCAATGTTCTAGACACAGAGGACAATTAAAGCTAAACTAAATTACTAAGAAAATTAATTATTGAATTCTTCCAAAATCACCTGCTGCATCGTGGTGCACATACTGTATATTCTTTTCCCATCCAAGGTACTACATGGGGATGGAAGTTGTTTAATCTTTTTTCTTTTTTTTTTGTCAATATGCAACCTGAAATAAGATATTGTGAAAGAATGTTGGGTGCATCTAATGTTCTACAATGGCGTAGGAGTGTCCCTCATCCTTGGCTTGGGATGGAATTTACTAATCTTTATGCTGCTGACGTGGTCACTTTGGAGGAAATAGTTCAATTGTTCCCTCTTGTTTGCAAAGGGGTTATAGTTGAAGAGGTATGGTCTTTGCTGCGCTTTTTTATTTTCTTCCTCTTTATATTTTCCCCAAATACACTTTTGGAGCAGGTGTTTGCTCCATGGCTTGGTCCATGATGTCCACTTATTATTTGCTCATATATTCAACAGTTTCATCCCTGAGGCCCTTTCTTCTATTCCATGATATCTTTTAAGGCTTGTTTGATGAGGCAAATATATATATATGGAGATGTTGAAAGATGATAGCTCTCGGAAATATTCTTTTTGTGCGTCTTGTAACTAGCAGCTTCCTCACTTATGAAATCCTCATAACCCTGAGCCCAAAGCTATTGCTTAACTGACCATGCTGAATCAAATGTTTCTTCTTAGGGCTAGGCATCCAAGTTCATGCCCCCTGTTCTGTAATTATTAATGTAATTTTCTTTCAAATGGAAGCAATTAGGAGTTGAAATGATACAGGACAGCCAATGGGCTGTTCTGAATCTGACTTCAGAGGCTGTTTTAGGGCTGTTAGAACTGTGTTAATGTTGATTTCTGATGGAATAAGAGGAAGGACATGGGATAGATTTATAAGAGTCACGCTTAGAGGATATAAAAAAAACAAGCTTCACATCAAGGGTTCTTAGGAGTCATATCTAAGGGAGATCGACTCAAAGAATAAAAAACAAAGTGAAATATTGAAAGACTATATAAGATGCTAGTACTCCTAGTCCAACAAAGACTTAATTTTCCATATAAGAAATCTATTTAGAAGTAAAAACCTATAAAAGCTAATTATTTTAGAACCAGCAGATTACTAGATAGAAAATAACCCAAGACAAATTTTCAGCAGATCTGAATATTACAGAAATACTCTTGTCTACAAAAAGACATCAATCTTGCTTCTTTTGTTATCTGCATCATTTTCCCCTGGTTGGAGAAAACTCGACTTTGAGTTTTGAAGTGTCCAAGCAGCAAAAATCACATAGCTTGCAATGACATCCCGCTGCAATGCAACACCATTGATATAGGAACTGGTTTGTTGGTGACAGTAGTGATAATATGAGTTTTGTGATATCAAATTGACAATCAAAATCAGGAATAGTGGCCATTTGTGTTGACAGCAGCACTTTGTCCTCGATGTCCTTGCTTTCATAACTTTGTGCTCCTCAACATTTTTCTTTTGTTCATCTACATCAAGTGCAACACAGGGTTCTTTAGGCTTTGTAATCGCCTGATTATAGATTGATTTTTCTTCTCTTTGCTCTCCACAGTGTCGCCAATCTGAAATTCCTCACTTTCTTTTTGAATCTTCCCTATGGTAAACAACACCAGATTTTTCTTATCAACAAAAGCTTGCTACTCTGTCTCTTTTTTGTTAATCAATGTGATTTATTTATTTTTCTCAAATCCATTTCCATATCAGTTAAAAAGAAAGAAAGCAGGCAGCACACTCTGTTCTGCATCATAAAGTTCAAGGTTTGGTCTCATTACAAACCTACACAAGTATTTGTGAGTGTTGCATTTCCATGGAAGGGTATTGTTCCATCCAAGGCATTTGTGTGGAGAGCTGCGTTACAAAGGAGACCAATGAGAGGGATTTAGGACGCATTCTTGGTGTGCTGTTGCATGTCATAGTGGATCCCAATCTTCCAAAACTAACAATTAATGAATTTGAGAGGCTGGCTTATAAATCTTCCAAAACAGTAACATTTGAGCACTTGTATCAGGTAACGGAAGAGTCTCCTGCTGATCGTGCTGAGATACAACCCAATGATGTTATAATTAAATGCGACAGAGAGGAGGTTAGCTGCTCCTTAAAGGTACGTGACTTTAGTTGCTTGGGTGTAGAGCGCCCCGCCTCTCTTGTAGTGTTTTTATCATTCAATGTTTGTTCCAGAAAAGGGGAAACAAGAGTGAGTTAATCTTTTTTTAATTCTTGGCGTCAGTTCTTTGGAATGATTTGGGACAAGGTTGGGAAATCTATGGAGTTAGAGGTGATGAGGGCAGGTGTTTGTGGGCCTTTGAAGCTCGCTATACTCGCCGATGACCTTCTTCCAGACAGTTATAACAGGTAAAATCCCTTTCTACATACTTTGGGTGGTTTGTGTATTGATGCATGGTGTTGGCATGGAAAACTTAAGCAATGAGCTCTCTATGTACGAAGTTTGCTGCTTTATGTTCGTTTCTTGCCATGATTGGGTCTTCTGACATGCCAACCTGTTTTGTGATTTATTCTAATCTGTAGCTTTTGGTGCTTTCAGTTGGCCAATTTAATCGAGGAGAGGGTTTCAGGATGACAAATACATTTGTTCTGGGTGGTCACTTCCTTGAGATCATGGAAGCAGGCTTTCCTGCTTTGCTTATCAAATGCCGCCATGCATATATAGTTTTGCATCTTTTGTTTGCTCTTTTCCTAGCTAGTATTGCATCCTGTGTGATTTAGCTTTACAAATTGGGAAGCAGCTTTATATTTATTCGATTCTCTTCATCTGCGTGAATAGTCTAACAACTAACAAGATATTTGAAGTAAGAATCTTTGGCTTTGACACGATCTTAGTATATTCTTAGAATTGAGTTTGTTTACAGTTCATGTATGAAGTGGCTAAATAAGACCCCCTTTCGATATTGTAATAATTACATTAATTCATTGTCATGAGCGTTATCAGTCTTTATATCTAATAATTGAAAAATTAAATCAACTCAATATTAAATAAAAAAATTAATAAAAAAACCAAGTTTCATTCAGGCTAATCTTTTAAATTCATGACCTGGATCATTAGATTTGGATAACTTCATAAAAAAAATTAACAAATTTAATTTTCAATAGATCCACTATCGAAGGTTGAAATCAAGGAAAAAAAAAACTAAATCTATAAGACCAAGATAAACATAAAGCAAATAAAAAA
>Ga0325414_1002414_pt1 | contig 18896 bp, 9 predicted proteins | sample PopdelMetagenome_8_FD_206183 | JGI IMG/M metagenome (GOLD analysis project Ga0325414, IMG submission 206183) | Populus deltoides microbial communities from Bellville, Georgia, United States - Leaf-PdKOR-R3 | ecosystem: Host-associated > Plants > Phyllosphere > Phylloplane/Leaf | place: USA... | reverse complement strand
AAAAGAGTAATTAATTATTATTTTTTTACAAGAAATAGTGTTTCAAAATCTCAATGTCAATTTCTTAATTTTTAGGCCAATGATTTTCAAGAAAAGCGAATACTTTTTGTGAACACTACTGAGTGGTCAAAGTTTGTAATCATCTTTTTGAGCTTTAGCACTCTTAAAATGATTCCTCAATTTTTTTTTAATTTATTGGAACAACTATTTCATCCTCTCTCTCACCTTTCTTTATAGTTTTCTACTTCCCATCCCAACAAAGTAATTAGAACGATTATGATGGCAATTTTTTTTTCCTTGTAGAAATATTTTGTTAACTAAGTGAAGGTTAATTTGGCATTTTCTTTTTAGAGACTTGCACTATCATAAAATTGACAAATACAAATAAAAATATTGATGGAAATTTTTTATCGGTAAATTGTGATGAACTTTACCAATAAAATAGTCTATAGCTGTATCTATCGGTAAATACTGATGAAAATATTTTCTCGGTATATATCAAAGAATTTATAGAGGGAACAAAAGAATTAAAAAAACAAAAAGATACATTGACGTGTTATTTATACAGACAAAATTGCTGACGAAATGAACCCGTTAGTGAAATCTATCCGTAAATCCATTGGTAATATTTAATTTACGATCTGGTGAGCAATCCTTCTCTTCCCCTCCCTCTTTTCTTCTTTTTCCTCCATCAGCTCTGCAACAAATAATAGAACGCCTTATTTTATCACAAATCAACCTTCCACTATAATCCCAACCACCTCAACACTCAGTCTGTCAGCATCAGATTTAATTTTTTTTTGAGGATTTTTCATATCAAGTAAGCAAAATTATCTATTTTTTTTTTGTTTGAACTCAATTTTAAAATGTTAATTTTTATTGCATATTTTTGTAATATATGTAGTTTGTTTGTGTGTTTTATAACCTGTTCCCATAGATATTTGTTGTATGAATGCATAATTTGTACATGTTAGGGTTTGTTTGAGATTTTGAAAAATTGAATTTGTATGTGATTTGATGAAATTGATTTTCAATTTGTGACTTGGAAGTTCTATAATGAAATAAATAATGACTTATTTAATGAGTCTGTTTTATATTTTGTCAATTTTATTGTTGAGTTGAAAATTTTGGTAAATGTATAGGAATTTGAATTTATGTATATAATTGATAATGATCTAAGAGTACTATTAAAATAGATTGAATAAGTTTAATTTAAACCAATGTTAGCTAATTTATTTAGTTCACATAATTAATTAATACATGTTGTCATCAATATTCTATATAGGTTTGATATAAGTAATAGATGATGTTCATAGATGTATCGAGATTCATCTGAAAGGTTGCGCATGATGGATTATTGTAATGGGGTTGATGATTTTATTAGTTATGCATTATCTAATTTGAAAAATATTAATGGTGACGGTATAGATGTCCATTTAAGAGAAGTGAGATTAAAAAGTTTCTTGATCTATATGTTGTAATGATGTATCTTCTATAAAAAAGGATTCATAGAGAAATACCTGTGTTAGTTTGCACATAGAGAACCATATGCTCGTTACGAGACTATGGTAAAAAGAATGACTTTCCTCTACCTCGCATAGATATCTTGGGTGATAATACTATGAAAAGTGTCACGTATTTATTCATGGATGGGTTCTTAGGTAATAATCAGATCAGAATGACAGAAGAACATTAAGAGAAAACTATTTTTGTCATACCATGGGGAACTTTTTGTTATGAAGTGATGTAATTCAGATTAAAAAATGTTGGTGCCATGTATCAAAGGGCAATGATCACCTGAGCAGGTCACCCATTACAATGAGATCACCTTCAGAACTCCTTTAAATTTTTCCATGGGCAGGTCACCCATAACAATTTGACAATTTCAAAAACTTTTGAATTTTACTAGAAAAACCTTTCTATTTTTTCTCTGAGTGTGTTTTCTAGCCATCACTTTAAATATTTTTAGAAGGATTCATTATTTCTTGATATGGTGAATTTGTTACCTGTCTTTCTTTTTCTTCTTTACAAAACTTACTATTTAAAGTCTATTACGAGACTTTCTATTAAAAGCATTGTAAAGAGGGAGACAACTATCATAACCCATTTATGGGTTATTCCCAAAATTTATTTTTTTTCAAAATGAAAGCTGGCAACATGAAGAAAATAGGTCAATGAGGGTTTAAAAAAATACAAGCTCAATTTTGGAGAAAATTCGAGGCCTAATTGTAACCCATTATGCCTAATAAATAGAGAAACAAAGTGATTCAAGGTCAAATTAAATAACTATTGGAAGAATCGGTATAAAAATTAAGTCCAAGGACATAATTAAATTTTTAATAGGCCAATTTGATTTAATCATGGGCCAAATTGAAGTTTAATTATGTTTAAGAATTAATTTGGGTCTAATTGAAGGATTTAATTATGTGCAAGGACTTAATTATACTTTAAATGAGTCAAATTAATTATTAGGAGCTTAATTGGTGAAAAATTAAGTTTGGAAGCCCAATTTGGGCTTAATTAAGAAGATTGAAATTTTAAGAGACCAAATTTATTTTTTACCAAGTCAATTGATTGAAATCAGGGGTCAAATCGCAAGAACATTAAAGTTTTGGGGTCAAGCTGAAATTTTCACATTAAAGAATCATTTTGCAAAAGGCACCGAACTATAGGGGCTTAATTGATTGAAATTGAGGGTGAAATTGAAGAAATGAAAAGTTTAATGGTCAATTAAGGGTCAAATTGCATAAATCTGAAACCAAGGATCGAAGTGAAAACTTTGCGCCAATCCGGGGTTGAAATTTACGTTTTAAAGGGGAAAATTGCATAATATTTAAAGTTTGAAGCCAATCGGGGGTGTATATGAGATACATCAGAAATCAAAGGACCAAACTGCGCTTTACCAAAACGACGTCGTTTTGGTTACTGTTCATCTTCTTCTTTAATTTTCTCTGAAATGATCGCTCAAAGAGGCTAATTTGTGCATTTAATGCATATAACCTTCACCAAATTTGACATACCTTGCACGTAAATGATCACATGACATCCATCTACACTCTGGTATAGTCCGTTCAGGCTGATTAACACCACAATGGCTACAACGCCGACCTAAAGAGGCCAACTTAGGTAGCCTTGAACTGTTAATGGTGCCTACTTTGAACCAACGGTTGAGATCCTTTTTTAGTCGAATCAAGGACCAAAAATTTTCTTCAGTGAAGACAAGATTACACTATTTCATCCCCTATAAATAGAGGTGGATTTCATAGCCTGAACATGAAGAAAATCAGGTCAAAATTCTGGAAAAAAACCAGTCATTCCCAAATTTCCAGCCAACTCTTTTCTCTCTCTTCTCTCTCCAACGTATCTTCAGTCCTGAAGACCCCACAAAAACCTTTCTCCTCCACCAACAGTTGGGAATATCCTATACTGACTCACCCTCAGCTCCTCCAACAACTAGCACAAGTTGCTGCCCCGCCGCTGAACGTTTTTTCCCTTTTCTCTTCTAGCAACCAACGCCAGAGTTTCCTCCCTCTCGTTCGTAGCCAACCTACATCGTTTCCACCGCCGACCTTACATCGTCCTCCCATGCTAGCTAGCCATCGCCACCATGCCAAATGGTTCGCTCCACTTCCCCTTCCTTTTCTTTTCTTTCTTCCCCACACATTTCTAATGTTCTAGTGCAGTTTAGGTAGGGCCAATTCTAGCCCAGCCAAAATAGTTGAGCCGGGCTCGGCAAAAAAAAGAGATATGTTGGGCCGAGATCGGCCCAACCTAACTTTCCTGGGCTTGGCCCAGTTAGATAGGTCAACCCAGCCCACACACACACACACACACACACACACACACATAAAGATAAAACAAAATAAAAAAATAAAGAATCCTTTAAAAAACATTTGTGATTTTCTTGCATGTTTTTCTACCAATTTGGTTTAATATTGGGTTATATTTTTATATTATAAGATACAAAACCAATATTAAAATATTCAGCTTTCTCCAAAATATTTTAAAAAAAAATCCCAAAACTTTTAAATTAATTTCCCTTTTAAAAAAATATTTTGTTTCATAATGTTGTTACTCATTTTTGGGCCCTACGTGCTAATGGAGGTGGTGTATATCCCCTTTGAATCGAAGGCAGGAGTTTTAGTTCCAAATTGCTGGAAATTGACAAAAGCAAAGAAGAAAGAAATGTTTTTCGAACCCTGTTTCAGTTGGCATCTGCTCTCTTTATCCTTCCCCTTTGCTGCCGAAATTGTCAGGATTCTTAGGCTAATTAGGAGTCTTTAAAATGCTAAATCCATCCCTTTGTTATCTGGTCTCTAAGGTTGGATAAATCCTTTAGAAGTTGCACTAAAAAAAACTGGTTCTGCTGTTGTCGCAAATTTTTGTTTCAACTTAGGCTTTGATTCTGATATGGTTTCGTGCAATATCCGACCATCCCAGCTATATTCTGTCACTCATGACATGTTAAAGAATTGACCTACACTTTTATTAGGTCCTAGGGCTCGCTATTCTTATGGCAGACTCTCAGTCAAAGTAGGATGCTTGGCATCGTCAGTTTCCTGAATTAGATCAGGAGATCATTTTGACTAACCAGATTATGGCCCGATTCTGTTCTGTAACATGATTTTATCTCAACTCGAATCCTTCATGAAAGTTGTAGTCCTACATGTGTAGATAAATTTGGGTTTTAGAATCACTTAATTTCGATACCAGAAGCTCAAGATATTCACGTTTGAATATCCAATAAAAAAACAAAAATTCTGCCGCAAAAATTCTCTACCGCATGAAGGATTTTGACCCCCAAGTCTGCAGGACTGAATTGCAAAAAAGACTGAAATAAGGAAGGTAATTGCTGATATAAATTGTAAGAAACTTGGCCGGGTTTTGAAGAAATAGAAAAAAGCAGGGAAAGGACCAGCAAATGACAGAAATTCTGCCACAATAGGTCACGTTTCTGCTTATTTTCTAACAACAAACGACACCGTCTTTTCCTTTGTTGCATTAATTCTCTTCTTTAGCTAGACGGTGCCGTATGAAAACAACCCCATTTTGAATTAAAAAGCATGGTACTGTACCCCCGTTTGCAACCTTTTCCCTCCTCTACAGTTGTTTCTTGTCATTTTCTGTTTTTGGCATTTCTCCCGTCCTTGCACTGCACAAAACAGTCCCCCTTTTCATGCTAGGATGGCAGCTGCAAGAGGGAAAGGTTTTGTACCTCCAGTGCCAGCTAGGGGAAGAGGACACAGAGGGAGCCTCACACCATCAAAAGGCTGGGATTTCATCCCTAATACACACGGCTGGGATGAGGAGGCATGAGAGGGGCCTCCAAGTTTGGCTTGGCTATATACATAAGCTGTGAAGAGAAAGAAAAAAGAAAAAGAAAAAAGGGGGAGGGAGACAGAGAGTTTAAATACAGAGAGAAAAGAGGAGGCGAAGAAAAGAAAAGGAGAGAGTTAGCATAAGGCTGAGGTTAGAGAAGCCGAAAATCATTGAGAACGGGAGGAGATTATCTTGAGTCTATCCCACTTTGTCGAACCGGGCTTTGCAAAGACCTTAAGAGATTTTTGAAAAGCTCCCAACGGTAGAAAAAGAGGAAGGCTTGCTTCGGGTCATTATTGGTAAAAAGGCAGAAGCTTTTCCACCAGTTGCATCTCGTTTCTCTGCATTCAAACGTGTAGGATCAGCAGGTATGAGTCTTGATTTTCTTTTCTTCTTTAACATCTGTAAAGCTGTTTGTTTGGTTTTCGTTTCTTTTCAAAATCTGTTTTCTGTTTCTGTTTTGGGACGTTCGTTTTCCATCTTAGCAACAAAGTTGTATGCTTGCCCTCTAAACCTCCCATGCCTTTAGATTATTATTCACGTTAGAGCTGTGTTTGTTTTTCCTTCTGCTGGTTACTCATACGGCGACTCATTTAGAGAGAAAAATGAGAGAAAGTCCTCTTCAGGAGGTGATGTTTCGGCTGGCTTTGGAGTGTGCTTTCCTTCCTGCTTTCTTTGAAAGAGAGATAGCTGGCCATTTGATTTGTTGTTTTTTCTTTGGTGTCTTTGATATACATGATATAAAGGCATGCTCTTTCGGCTTTCATTTTTGTATAAAACCAAGCATGGCAGCGTCATAAATTAGAAAAAGGAGAGGCGAGCAACGTGGTCTGTATTAGGTTCGGTTTTCAAATGTTTAGCTTCCATGTGTATATGGCTTAATCCCTCCTGTCGAAGATGATGGGTCATGCTGTACTTAGGCTTTGAGTTGATAAGCTATGTTTAGTTTTCTAGTTCTATTGCTGTGAGAAACCGTGGGTTGTAAAGGTTTTCATCATCACTGCCTTCCGTTGCTTTAATCGTCTCTTTGCAAATCGAACGTTGCATAGGAATAAGTGGCTTCTAGATGCAGAAGAAAGAATGAAAAACATGAGGGAGGGGCCGTTTAATCAAGGGACCTTGTTGTTTTTTAGTCCCAGTATTTAATATGTGTTCTTTCCCGCCGTGTGAAACGAGCATGGCATTTGTTTCAAGATAAAAAGGATGGTGGTGGGTCACTGTTTCTGTTATAGATGTTAGTTTTAGAACTTTGTTTTTTCGGTGCATGTGGACTTGTGTTTTTCTTTTGAGAATAATAGGCAGATTTGTATTCAAGATTTAAGTTTAAGTTTGTATTCTGGGGCTCGGTGGTTTGAGTTGAACCGTTGTAAGCTTCCTGTGAATGCTGGGGTACATACGTGTATGGTTTGTTTTCTTGTTACTGTGATACTCGGTTTAATGGCATAATTGTGTTTTTTTTTTTGATAAAAATGTAAAATTCTTTTTTTTTAGATGCATATAGCCAATACCCTAATATATTTTGATTTTTTTTAATTAAAAAAGCGAATATTCGAGGTTTCAAAAAAAATATATTTTGACATGGATTTATTTAACACAAAAATTATTTTCTTGCATCTTGGATTTTACAACATGTTTGTAAACTCCAAAAGGTGTTGGTCAATATTCTAAAAATATAAAAATTTTATTTTTGAGAATTCACCTTTATTCACTATTAATATTTGGATAAAAAAATCTCATATGGAGTAAATATCCAAAATATTACTAGGAATAATTTTTTATTATTCACTATTAATGTTTGGATAAAGAAATCACAAAGGGGTAAATATCCAAATTATTATTAGGAATAATTTGTTATTATTCATTATTAATGTTTGGATAAATAAATCCCAAAGGGGGTTAATATCCAAAATATTATTAGGAGTAATTTGTTATTATTCACTACGAATGTTCGGATAAAGAAACCCAGAAGAATTAATATTCAAAATATTATTGGGAATAATTCATCATTATTCACTGTTAATATTTGGATAAAAAAAAACCTCAAGTGGTTAATATAAAAAAATATCTTTCTAGGAATGAGAAGTCATTATCCCTTAATAATATAAGGGCAAAAAAACCTATGAAAGGTAAATGTCCAAAATATTGTTAAGAGGAATACCACTTGTTTATTTTTAACATAAGGGCAGATTTATGCCTAAAATTTGTTTAGAACAATTTAATTGCACATCCTTGAAAGGAACCTCAATTATAATTGGGGACATTTCAAATTTTGATTCCATATTTTATGAGTCATGAAAATATGAAATACTAAGGCAAAAATAGACTTTTAAAGCACCTTGAATTTCTTTAGATTTCTAACTTAGTCTTTCTTGTTTCTCTTCTTTGTGATTTACGAGTCGCGAATAATTGAAATACTAAGGGAAAAATGAGCTTTTAAGCACATTGAATCTCCTTAGATTTCTATCTTAGCTATCTCTAAATTCATAAATTCTAAATTTATTTCAAATCAAACATAGACTTCAAGAGATTTACACCGTTTCTCTTTGGCACTCTATAGACATATCTAAAGGTATGATCCATATTGGCCAAGGGTTCTTTCCCTTAAACTTTGAACCCAAGTTCGTACATCATAGCAGACTTATCCTAGGAAATTGATGGGATTAGAGAACATCAACGCCATAGCAATTATAGGTAAACCAAACACCAAGCAACTTACCTTAGGTAGGGCGTACTAGGGGTGCTAAAATCTTCCCTTTACGCAATCAGTCCCTTGCCTTTGAATCTCTGAAAGACCAGTTAGGTTTCCTAGTGATCATAATACTAGGTGGCAACTCGATCCCTTTTTCACAAAACAAAAAGCCCGAAATCAATTCCCCGCTCTGGGAAGGGTCGCTGCGACGTCGAGCTCTTGCGAGGCTACGACACATACGACCAAATCCTAAAATTTTTCCAACCATATCTTCATGGAAAAAAAAAATTGCATCTTTTTCTTGTTTTAAAATGCAAAATGGATATCGTAACCAGATCATGATTATCCATTAGGGTATAGCCAAAATATCAAAAACCCTTTTACAAGTCATTTTTTTTTAAAGTCTAGAGGAAGACTTTAATATCTGTTGTGTGTAAAACTACACAAAATGTAAAATAAATGCCATGCTAAAATTTAGACTATAAAACGGTTATGATTAAACCTGATGAGGTAGAGACTCTCTCACGAAAGGAGATCTGCCTTAAACCTTAGGAAAGACCAATGAATAGAAACTCATTCTAGAAAAACAATCAAACAACAATGTAGTTTACCTTAGGTAGGGTGTACTGTGAGGAATGCATCTTTTCCTTACACAATCAGTCCCTTACCCAGACTCTCATAGACAATAGGTTTTTAGTAACCATAATACTAGGTGACGACTCTTGAACCTTAATTATAATTTTATGATTAAATCCAAAATCCTTTCCTAACAACACACACACACACACCTCCTCAGGAGGCACGATAAAACCTCATTATTGCTTCGACATCGCAGCACCCCGTGACAGTGAGGAAGCTACTGCTCCAGCCGTATGGATCCATGAATTTCCCAACAATATGTTGTAAGATGGATGAATGTCTATCACCTATAATGTCACCAGGAACATTTATGGCTCCACGTACAATTCCACTTCCAAGGTCCCAATTATGTGGCACATTTCATGCAAAACCATCGTTGATCAGTACTTTCCCAACCAAGACGTCTGTAAATCACACTGTAATGTACAATAGTTTGTTATGTTTAGAACCGTCAGGACCCAATTCATCATTAGTGAAGTACATATAATTCGAGGTTTGGATTCTTCCCACTAGATGATATATGGTTTCTTGGTTAATGTCTTAAGACACATATACCTCATTCAACACCTTTGGCACGACCTTCATATATGGCTCGAAGCTTAGAATTAATGATAACAATGATATTCTAGCATGAGTTTTCTTAAGCTGCTCAACAACATTTATTAACTCTATTTCATGAGCTTCAAGAATTCATTGGTTTCTTCTTTAGTGACATGTTTATTTATTTCTTTCATCAGATCGACCATTTCTTTACCCTTGGCCTTTTGTTTTTCAAGTTTTTTTAGGGTGAAACATCTTCCACTATGAGTTATGCCCTAACTTCCAATTGAAAGACAGGTGTTGGATGTGCGCTCTGGAAGGAGTACCTATAGTTATAAGGTATGGCACTATAATTTCCCTTATGTGCCACCATAGGTTTTGACAAGATTAATTTGGGCTACTTATATGCAGTAAATTGCATTCGACATATTGTTTTGTTTTTGTAAAATATATCCATTATGAGGTGTGACTTGTACCAGCTAGGATAAGGTGGTTGTAGAGGTTTGAGTGGTACTAGAGCTACATGTCCGATGTTCAATAGCTTTTGGTACATCTTGTTTAAAGGTAGTGGTAATGGGAATAATTGTTCTTAGACTCTTTGGTAATTTTTCTTTGGAAAATTTTCAGCTTGGTTTTTGGCTTAGTTATTTTGAGGCTCAAATTTTCTAGTAGGAAATGAAGAGTTAAAGTTGATGTTGACAATTTAGGATAAAGGGGATGGAGTGTTGTAGTTTTGGAATTGGTTTTTCTTACTTAACAACTTTTGACCTTATTGATCTCATTCTGCTTCCCTTCAAAGCCTTTCTTCTCAGCGGGCATAAAAATTCTACCACTCCTTATCCTTTGCTCTACATGCTCGACTACTGCCACATCATTACTGAATTGTTATGCTGAACTACCCATTACATGCTCATAGTATGACACATTGAATGTATTTTCGAATAAGGTAACCATCTCTTTATCTAAAAGTGGAGGATGCACTTGTACAACCAAATCTCTGTATCTTTGAGCATACTCTCTTATGTTTTTTTAATCACTTTTTTCTAGATATGAATAACTAGTTTGATCAAGAGCAATATCCATGTTGTACTTATATTGCTTAATGAAAGTATCCACCATATCTTTTTATCTTTGAATCTTTATGTTGTCTAGTCTCATATACCAGCTTAACGCTGCCCCAGTCAAACGATCCTGAAAGAAATACATTAGTAGTTTTTTATCGTGTACAACTTCTACCATTTTGTTACAATAGGATTTGAGTTGGTGATAAGGTATTGGGTTCCAGTGTATTGGATAAACTTAGGAATACAAAGTTTCAGTGTATTTGATGAACTTAGGAACACAAAACTTCTTTGGTATAACTACGTTTGGGATTAGACATATTTCTACGGCCTGTATTGGATCATACAAATCTACTCCTTTAATAGCCTTTATTTTGGCCTCTAATGCTGTCATCTTATCTTGATTGATATCATTAGATGATTTTGTCTTGTGAGATTCATTGGAGAATGTATCTACAACTGTAAGGGCTGATGTCGGTGTTGTCGACTATATACAAATGCTAAATTATATTGGGGATCGTGACTTTATTCACCTACCATTTCTTCGAGTTGAGTTGTTGTTTGAGTTTGAACAAAGGTGGCAGGTTGATTGGAAGAGCCTTCACCAGAGGCATTTTTAAGTGCTTGCTCGAGTACGCTAGTGATGTAAACCACGCTAACCTTTAGAGAATTCAATTCTTCTTGGAAATAAGCATTATGGTGATCGCGTTCTTCATCTTTTATATTTCTCAATCGAAGTCAAATGTTATAGATTTTACAGATTGGAGCTTTTTACAGACCTATATTTCAATTTGGGTATGTATTTGTGTCATTAAAAATGAATGCATGTTTACTTATGAATGCAAATGTATGTACATGTACATTAAGTATGAATTAACTTATTTAAAGAGCTAAACTATGACTTCCTTGTTAAGTATGGGAAGAATCCATAGTCTGATATATTTGTAGAGGTTTTCCTCGAGTCTTTAAACCGATTGAATCTCATGCACATTAGAAAGTACCATAAAAAATGGGTTTGAGCTCTTTTCATTCATCAAAGGCAAGTAGTACATACAAAGAGTTTTCTTATGTCTTTACTCAAATGTCACTCCTCTATTGGATACATTCTTGATAAAAGCTAAAACTTCATTCAAATACTCTTCGCACTTATAAATGTTGTTGCCAATCATGAAGGCTTTCATTCGCAACTCATTTTCCTTCTAAGTCACCATATCAATTAGCCTGTCAGTTTGTTCAATCTTTTAGTGGAATAAAGTGTAACAACCCCGATTTCCCACATCCTTTTTCGCGATACATTGGAAATTTTTAGGTATTTTTTTTTTAATATATACCGGTTCCACCAAATTTCTATCAAAATTTCGGCAGAGTCTCCTATATACTAGGAGGTCCCAAGTTATCGACAAAACCGTATTACACTTCCAATTTTAATTCACATCCTGATCCAATCATCCTGGATCTCAACCCAACTCAACATCATCAACACAACACATGTTATTCAATAACGTCATATAATGTAATTCAAGTTAAAGATTCGATTTCCAACTCTAAACATGCATGGTTAAATAGGTACTTAAAGTTACAAACATTAGATTAAATTCATACATTCAAATTTATAAATTAATATTACATTTCAAGTTTTAGGAGATAAGACTCTTAATTTACAAATAAATACATGGTCAAAAGCAAAAGGTAATTAAATCAATATCATTCCGGACGCGACCCTGATGGACCTGAAAATAGAAATTAACGTGTACACATAAATATAAAAAAGTAGTAACAAACAATAACAATGATAGACAATAACCTTCATAGAATTTCTTTTGAGACATAAAAATTAGGTATAAACCTCTTTTACAAGCATTTTCAATCTATTACCAATATCCATCTAATATCCTTTCCCATTTGCTGAGAATAATTTAATCTTGGAAATCTCAACACAACTCAACGATTTTCGAACACCATCTCCTTATAAATCAATTCTCAATTATACCCAGACATTTATCTTTTAGTATCATTAGCTTATCTCATTCCTTTGGAATAACCATTCAATATTTTCCCTTTTATTTTCTAGAAAGTAATTGTCGACACTAATAAATCTCATTAGTATCATGAGTCTTTTAATATTGGACTAGACCAATCACTTACATTCATGTACCGATATTAACACAACCGATTAGTATCATTAACTATTCATATCTAGAGTATTAAATCTTATTCATATCTGATTTACCATCAAAGTTGTCGATGTCAAGAACTCTTGACATTATTAGCCTCCTTACCTGGAGTAGCTAATCACACCAGAAATGGTTGCCGATACCAATGTGACCCATTGATATCATTAACTATTCTTGAACCGGAATAGTTAATAAACTTATCTTTTTCACTGAACCAGGAGTAACCATGCCGATTCCCTTTCTTTCTTTTTTTTCTTCTTCTTCTTTTTTTTCTTTTTTCCTTTTTTTTTTTTAACATCATATGCATTATAATAACTGTTGCTAAGTATCATTCACACACAACTTAGTTATCGACACTACGACCATAATAACATAATTAATTCGATACATAACAACACATGCAAGTCACCCTTATTCGTTTAAACATTATCCTAACTAATAGAGGTATAGCGTTGCACATAAGGTACTCTTACTCATTTCAATATCATCGAAGCAATAAACAATAAATTCTGAAATTTATTAATAAGTTTACACAACTTAAAAAGACAAGGTGCGATACACCTGCTTCCTTCACATAAATTATTTAAACACATACACATCATCAGTATACATATATAAATCGAGCATCAATAATTTAATCATAATATACCATTAATTTATCACCCTAAAGTCGGTATACCTCATTTTTATTATTACACATATAACTTAACAGTCAGTACAATAACGCCACTAACTCTATTCAAGCCAGCTAGTCCACTATATTTTCCTCGACATAAGCATTCACAATTACACAAGCACAAGTATATTTATAGAAAATACCATTTATTTAACTCTAACAAGTATTGTAAAAACAAAAGTTTGAGGTGTAAGACACCTATCTACTGCTTGAACCCGCGCAAAAGTCCCATGCTATTGAACATATTCTGCAATCTCTCCTGTATCATTAAAGATACATATCAAATGTGGCTCCATCATAATTGAAAATTCCATTCTTAAATTCATTTAAATTTAAAATCGTATGACACATGCATTAGAATATTTATTTATTTATTTTCTTTCCTTTCATGACTTGTCTTTCCAGGTTGAATATCTTTAAACATGACTTAACAATTTTATTTTATTTTATTTTTGTTTACTCAACCCATCATGTACAGACTTAGTAACTTCACATTCTTATATTTATTCATACCATTGAAGTTAATTAATTTTCCTTATCAAACCAATTCTTGGTCGAATGACCTTATTTTTTATTTATTTATTTTCATGATGAGTTTTTCAATTCTTTTTCATAAGTTCACTTTACTTCATCTTAAGTAAATTTAACATATTTTTCATCATAATTTCATGCACATCTTAATTTAACCTTTTTCTCCTCTTTTATTATCCATTTGGACAACCTTAAAAATCCACAAAAATGAAATTTTCCTCACATTAATCTATTATTTCAAACATAACACAATTCATTTGGCATTCAACAAACCACAATCCCATAAAAATCCCCATAACATTAGGTCGAAGAAACTCAAGTTCAAGATTTTTATTTTTGGTTGAATTCCATATTATGATGAGAATTTGGATCCTTTTAAAATTCTTCCCATTGACACTCTACCTAATTTTCTTTATATATATAAATACATCCATACCTAATTTACATAGAAAATGAATCAAAGTCTTATCTCCTTATATCTTCTTCATTTGGCCGAATGCCTTTATTCATGGCGAGGGATAATTCCCTTTTTAATTATTGCAGATAAACATTTGTCCATTCATTTCATATCTATTATAACCTCGTTCAACCCAAATTCCATAGCAATTAAAACAATTACGATCATCCTCTCATTTATATGTCTAGGCCGAATCTTTGCATTAAATGGAGGATACAATTTTCTTCAAGTTTTCTTTCAATTATCACTAGACCCAATCCTTTTTAACGCCTAAAAACATATATCCATTAAATCAACAAACTTAATGTCCTAAAAACTTGCCTAACACATTTTACAACACAATTAATCTATAACAACACTAATAATAAGAATATATTTTACCATTACACCTTACATAAACCCAACACCCACACAATTCTAATTTCATCAAAACATATAATTAAATCAAGCTTCCTGAATTTTTACTAAGACTAGCAATAGATTCAAAAAGCAATAAGTCATCCACCTCTAATTATTGAGTTATGTGCAATATATTTCAAAATCAGAATGATCCAACGGTTTGATCTCCATAGATCTGAATAAAACCGAACTGACCTGAAAATGGACGAGCTACTTTTCAAAATGAATGACGCCATGCTGGAGAGTGCGTTTCCAATCTCTACCGTCCAGAAGTAAGGCAACATCTAGGCACAACACATATCCAAAACTAAGCATGATCCAATGGTGTAAGAGAGAGAAATCGATCGGCGACCAAAACTGCCCTGTAGTTGAATTTCCTTTTGTTTTCCAGGAAACTTCCGATGATGATTTCTGTCAAATGGATTATGTTCCTTCACATCCCTCCGGTCAGTTAGTAGAGGAGTGTGAGAAGAACAACATATCAAAAAATCAACATGATCCAACAGTGAATTCCAGAGATATGGCTACTGAAGCATTATTGGTTCCTCCCAATTCTGCATCTCTCTTTAGCCGAATTCTCTATTGTCTCTCACACACTTCCTTTTTTTTTTTGAACTGCTGGCCTTTTGCTGTTTTAAAGGCACACTTTCCCCTGATTACATTTATATCCCTCATTTATATATTTATGTATTTTATTTTATTTCTCATGTAAACTATTCGGTTTGTTTCTGCTTAAATCGCTAGTCTTTACCAAACTCCCATTGGGATGATATCTTTCACCAAGGTAAGAAAACATATTAATAGACTTCATGCAAAATTTCATCCTGATTCGACGATTAGATTGAGAGCTCTGCTTTTTAATGTAAAATTGGTCAGTTTATGACTTTTCATTAACGATCTAAATTTTCTTGTTCAGTCCTCACATAAAATAATATCAATTATCCTTCTAAACCTTTAAAGTCATTTTAATATTTTGGAATATATTCATTTTAAAATTTCTATCTTTATTTATTTATCGGGTATTATTATCGTTTCAAAGTAACGTCACTATATTTTTAATTGATGCTTGCACCTTCAGTCATGCCATTTTCATTGAATTATCCTTTATTATAATGTATTCTTTATTACCTCACTTATTTCTTAGAAACATTTTATCATTTCTCTCATTATTTTATCTATCAAAACACGTTACCAATTTCTCTGTATTTATGAATTTTAAAACAAAACTCATTTTATGGAGGTCATCCCCTCCATTATATATCATTTTCAGTTTTACGTTTACATGACAGGTTATACATCTGCATATTTAAATCATAAATTTTCTAGAGTTTCACATAAAGTATTATCTTGAAGCAATGTTTCGTTGCTTGCGGCTACTGATTTATTGTATCTATTCAGCATCTGAACTGTTTTATCTAATTGTTGGATCTGGTTTCTGGCCCTTTGAAGTTCGTGCTTCTCTATATCAATCTCATATTTTTTTTATTTAGTTGTACATCAAAGCTATCGATGTATTTTTGCCACTCTTCGAATTCCTCTTTCATTTTCTTCACCTTTTCTTCATGGAATTCCAGCTCAGACTGGATTGTAAAGACCCAATCTCTCAAGGCATTTGCTTTATTCTAGTACTCCCCCATATCTGACTCATATGCCTTTCTTGCTTCTCTTTCATTTTTAGCTTGGACCTTATATTGAGCTCTTAACCTTTTTTATTCTTTAATAGTAAGATTAGGCAACCTATTCTTCTCTCTTTCGACCTCTAGTCTTTTTTTGTTGTGGTCCTTTTTTTTCAAAGAAACTATTGACTCTTTGTCAGCATGTCTTCTGCTTTCAGAAGTCTTTTTTAGAGTCATCAACTTATTTTTACCATCACGTGCTTATTTACCAAGTTGTCATATTTAGCCATTCTTTCTTCCAACTACTCCTGGATTCCATGCAAAAGCTAGTTTTCTAAGAATTTCTACTGACTTTTGTTGTTGTTCAGCTCAATCCTTAGCCTATCCAACTCAACTTGCAAATCTTGTTTGTTATTTACCATTTTCCTCTGGGGTTCCAGAGTGGTGGATAATCTTTCCTTGTTGATTGAATTTCAACTTTGCATTCCCGTACTTTCGAGTACTCTACATAATTCACCACTCCTCTATATTAAGTAATTAGGGTTGGTTGATGATTTCTTTTGTTGTTCCTCCCTATAGACTAAATCAAGTTCCCCCCAATCACATATGATGACATCTAGCTCGGCTACAAAATTAGCCTCTTTGAACACACCAATATGCTTCGCTAACCCCCAGGTTTTCAGTAGGTATTATGTGCCTCCAAGTTGCCTAACTACCAACGAGGGTGAGTAGCTAATATAACCAGTCAAATCAATTAGCAGGATCCATGCTTTGTCACCACAACTCATAAAATAAGACGTACTATTCACTTAAGGAGTTTTCCACCTAAAATTACACTGAGGGAGTGCTTCATATTTTTTTACCCATGCCTTCTCATTCCATTCTTCGCTTAAAATCAGTTCAAAAGGTCTCATATTGAACCTACTAGAAATTATTGAAAACTTCTCTCGATGTCTCTAAGTGACTTACTATCCATATAAATAGTAGAGGAACACATCCCCACATCGCTCTTTTTTTATGCAATATATAATGGTTTAGAGATAAGAAGGTTTCATCTAATATAACTGAGGCAGTGTTATTTTTTTCCATTCATACTCAACGAAGGTGTTGGTAGCTTCAATACTGATAATCCCAGCACCTTATGAAGGAAACAAAACTAACTTGAAGACAACAAAATCAAATGCTTGGTATTTCTCTTCTCTTAACTTTCGCTTTTCTTTATATATCTTCATCTTATTCTCAATCAACTTTCACTTAAATCCTCTATTTGATGTTTTGTACTAATCAATGTAGTTTTATGACCTCGGCAACTATGTTCTCAATTATTTGTTTGAAATATACTTTATGAGAGTCATTTAAAAAATTTAAAATTTGGGCATACTTTTTAATGGTGGGGGGTTATGTCAACGTCTCCAAATGTGAAACATCTATAACCCATAAATGTATTAAAACCTTGACTGCTGAAATCTAAATTAGGATCTTTATTTGGTGGGCAATTCTCCCATATTTTCTCTCAAATAAAGTTTCATCCACATGCCTCAAGACTGACACAAGCTTCTTTTTGTTGTCTATGAAGTAATGTACTTTGGTCATGTGCATCAATATCCCAACCTTGGTCTCTAGGCAATCCCCTTTAATTAATTGCATTATCTCGGATCTTTCCCCGTACTTAGAAAAAGTCATGGAAGTCATGATCTTAGCTTATAAATCCTGTAGAGTTTAAGATTTTAATCAAGTTAATCTTAATGAAAAAATGAATGATTAAGAAGTCCATACCCTATAGGCAAGTTCTAGGCTATAATATGAGGGGTAAGTTTTCTATGTGGTCTAAAAAAAGGTCTATAATCTGCCAAATGACTACTTTTGTGAAGACAATATAAGGGTTTAAAAGAAATGGTTGGGGCACAATATGACTGGCATTACTGAGTAAACGTTTAACTTATAGTTGAATGTTTTACAAATCTGAACTCTAATTGAAAATCATAAGTCAGACCGCTACTCTACTCCTAATATAAAATTTAGTTTATTCAAAAATCAAGATGCATGATGACATTATTCCACACCCAATATACATATCTATGAGCAGTATATAAAAATGCAAGGTAAAGCAATAAAATAAAAAAATATTAAAATTAAATTAAACAGACCATTACATACATAGATTATTATACAAGCTAGTAAAGCTTTGAGTGCCTCACTTATTAATTCATTTTAAGAATCCGAACTCTCCTACAAAAGATTTAGCTCGTACAAAGGGCATGCATGTTAATACTTAAAATCCATAATAATAAGATTTCCATGGTTAATTGTTCAAGGCATTGCCCTCTTCTCTCACCCACCCATACTAATCCAAGCTAAGCCAAGCCTTTTTCCATACACCGCCTTTCTAAATTTAACGAAACAAACAAATCACTCGTACAAGTAGAATGGGGTCACTCTGTACTTGAGGGTCTAGCTCAGTGGTCAATCGTGTGACTTGTTTCGCCCTCGTCCCGAGTTCGATCCTCTATGTGCACGCCTGTCACCCTCGCGGTGCCTTACCTGCTCATTGGGCTTGCAGGATGCTCAGTGGACCGTGGGGAATAGTCGTGGTGCGCGCAAGTTGGCTCGGACACCCCACGATAATTAAAAAAAAAGAAAGAATGGGGTCACTCTTTTCGGGCTCACGGTACCTGTGGCACACAAGATTAGATCAAACCAATTATCAAGTAAACCCTAGATAATTCCAAGTGTCCCATTGGTTGTTCTAGTGTACGTCAAAACTAAAAACTTTTGCTTGCTTCCATTTCCAGCCC
>Ga0325414_1002413_pt1 | contig 18907 bp, 9 predicted proteins | sample PopdelMetagenome_8_FD_206183 | JGI IMG/M metagenome (GOLD analysis project Ga0325414, IMG submission 206183) | Populus deltoides microbial communities from Bellville, Georgia, United States - Leaf-PdKOR-R3 | ecosystem: Host-associated > Plants > Phyllosphere > Phylloplane/Leaf | place: USA... | reverse complement strand
TCTCCATGTGCATACCAACACTGGTAATTCTCCATAAACTCTTTGTGTAGAAGATGCATCATTACAACATCTAGATGCAGATATTTTTTATTTTGACACTTCCTGCATGGACACCTAATACCGCCTCTAGTAAAATTTTTGGGAATAGATGTTGCGAAATTAATAAAACCCTGAACCCCGTTACAATAATCAATCCTCCGCAATCCTTGGGGTGAATCTCGATACATTCATGAACGATCATCCATGACTTATATCGAACCTCTATAAAATTATGATGACATCATGTATTAATTAACTAAGTTAGGTAAATAAACTTGCAAAAATATTACTTTACCTCGAGATTATCCAACAAACCAATCACAACTTCTCATAAATATTAAATATTCATTATCATTTATCAACGTCCATACAAATTAATATATATAAATTTACAAAAATTACCACTCCGCAATACCATTAATAAAACTTTAAACGGACCCATTAAGCAAGCTATTAATTATTTCAAAACAACACATGTGCTTTGGTAGTTCCATAAAGTTTTAACAATTTACAAACAAATACAATCTTATAAAATCGAAAACAAACCATAACAAATATAGAATTATACATTCATATACTACAAGTTTGTTTGAGAAATAACAATAAAACATATACATCTACTAACAAAATACATATACTAAAAAAAAAAAATTGACATTTAAATGTTAAAATTTTAAAAGAAAGAATTACTTACAAAAATTGATAAAATTCGTCGGTAAATCAGAACACGGATGTTGTGACCACAAAACTTCAAGAAATATAACTTGTTGTGCTGAGATGAGGGAGATTTTTGTTTAGAGGGGAGGGGGGGCTGGTTGTTTGCAGATGGGGAGAGTTGGGATTAGGAAGAAGAAGGAGAAATAGGGTAGAAGAGGGTTGGCAGAGAGGACATATATTAACTTTTTCCGACGGTTTATCCGTCGGTGATACCGCTGGCTATTCTGACAGAAAAATCAACACGTCACCGTATGGATCTTCCATTTCGAATCCCTCGGTGATTCCATCGGCATTTTAAGCGGTGAACCGGTCACGTCACCGTAAGGATCTGCCATTTCAAATCCCTTGGTGATTCCGTCGGCATTTTAAACGGTGAACCGGTCACGTCACTATACGGAGTTGTCGTTTTGAATCCGTCGATGATTTCATCGGTAAAAATAACCCCGCCAAAACATCCACGTTAGCGACCTGTCTTTTTTTTAATTCGGAACGTTTTCCATCCATAATTTCGACCTCAAATTATTGACAAAATTAGTCCGTCGGTAAATCCGTTGCTATTGAGCGAATTTCTGGTAGTGTATTTAAGAGAACACCAACACCATAGCAATTATAAGGCAAACCAAACACCAAGCAGCTTACCTTAGGTAGGGCGTACTAGGGGTGTTAATACCTTCCCTTTACGCAACCAGTCCCTTGCCTTAGAATTCCTGAAAGACCAGTTAGGTTTCCTAGTGACTATAATATTAGGCGGCGACTCCTTTATTCACAAAAACAAATAAACTGAAATCAAACGAAAAATCACCATCGGATGCCGCGCGGGGGACGTGCGACAAACATGTCCACTATACATAAACAAAAGGGAATAAATGGGAAGCAGTAAACTTCAATACTTGTAAATCACTAAAAGAAGTCAAGATATCAGTAAAAACTTAAGCAGAAGAAATAGCAAGGACTTGGAGGAAAAGAGAAACTAGCAAAAAGAATCATGTAGGTCACTACAAGTATATAACAAACTAGGTTGTAATAGATGACATGATAATATATGATAAGGGAATTTTTAGCACGTATATTTTCTACCATTCATGCTTGATTTTGAAATTTTTTGGATGTGTTGCACAAGATAATTAGAATTTTGGATCCCTTTTTGAACTATTGACCTTGTGGGAAATTAATGTGTTTTCAAATACTAGGTTACTAAGCAAGCAGAATCCGGCAATAAAACCGAACATTGATTTATTGTGTGCTGCAAAGGAAGCTATAAAACTCAATTGCAGATGTTCGTCACCATTTTTAAATATCTGAGATGAGGTCTACAAAACATATAAAGGGCATACAACTCAGTTTTGCTATTTTGAAGCCCAAAAAAAATAGGGATTGAATCAGACCCGAACTTCCTGCACTCCAAATACTATCTCAGTTTATGGCCCTTATCTCAAGTCTCAGAGGTCCAAAAATTGCAAGATTGGTGTCGTTGGAAAGAATATTCAATTTTCTACAATTTCTCCAGAAATAAAGATATTTGAATTCGCACGTTTCTTGCCTCAAATCTGGCCTGCAATGTCTGGATAGGAAGGAATTCAAATCAGAAAAGGAAATTGTATTCATTCCAGCGAGGGTAAAAAGGCCACAATATAAAAGAAAAAAAGAGGGGTATGCAAGGAAGAGGTGCATACATAGAGAAACCCTAAAATAGACTAAAGGGAGAAGAGGAGGCGGCACAAAGAGGACGAAAAATAGAGGAAAAAACAAAGAAGATTTGGAGGACACCTATCTATTCCACTGTCATTCTCTGCTTTTGAGTGATGTTCATCATATAAAGTTTGTTTCTCTTTAATTTAACTATGGAGTAGACTTTTATTCTGGGATTTTTTATGTAACCTTACTATGAATATGTGAACAATTTCTTCGATTGAATTATTACATTAAGTTGTTGAGTGTTTCATTCTATGTGTCATGCTTGTGTATGTTTGGCCAACATCTGCATGATTTAGAATTCAATTTGAAACTGAGAAGTGATAATTGTTTTAGCTATTGTTTGAAATACATTAAGAAATCTATAGGATAGAGATATCCTAGGAACTTTTGTAATTGTTACAGGTTTTACGGTACTTAATAAATTTCGACAAGTTCAGAACTTTTGTAGAGTATATGAAATTTGCTTGTCGAAATAATTCATTGATACTCGAAAGAGATTAATGTTTAAGTTAGAAAAACCTGATTATCAATGTTAGGAGTAATTAATTCAATTGAGAAAGTTCACATAAGAATAGTTATGGTAAGTCAAAAATCCTAGAACTAGTAGAATTGAATTCATTAATATTTAATCAATTGGTTGTTTATTTTTAATCATTAATTTTTGTTTCATAAACTATCTCATTCGATTCCTCAAATAGATCATAATTTAAAAGACTTTGGTAATTAGTAGTAATTTTTACAAATCCTCGTGAGACAATACTCTATTCATCACTTTATTATTTGTTACAATTCGTGCACTTGCAAAATTAAGCAACAATATACAAAGATAGGTAGCCTCTAAAGAAAATTTTTATTTGGGATCAAATCCAAACAATTGTTCAGACTTTTGGGACCGAGTACTAGGAAATCCCACACAAAACAAAGCAAGGACATAGAGAAGAAAAAAACAATCAGTACGGAGGTCATTGCATCTCTAGAACAGACATAGCTCACACATTAGTAACATTTTGAGATTCATATACCTAAGGTGATGAATCCTAAAAATTCAAGTAGCCTAGGAATAGAGTTTTTGGGCTGTATAATCAGTTAATCAATTGGTCCCGGTAATTTCATGCATTTTTCCTAGCCAATGTGGTTGATAACTTGAATTTGGTGCTTTATAAGCCAAGATGGCTTGCAACTAATACATGCAAAAGGTCCCCTTTGATGGGGGTGGGGACTTTTTGATGCTTAAATAAGTATCTTTTTAGAGAGAAAAAACACAAGAATATTCAAGAGAGAAATACTATGAAAATATAATGCAGTAGGGAATAAAGATTGTAAATTTTTATTTTGAAGGTCTCATGGTATATTTTTAGTGCCAGACCCAGCGTGTCTGAGGCTTAGCACACTACCAAGCCCAATTGTGTCTGGGTTTAGCAAGCTTTAGGCCCAGCGCATCGAGGTTTGGCACATTACCAGGCCCAACGTGCCGGGGTTTGGCACATTGCCAGGCCCAACGTGCCTTCACTGAGGCGTGCTTTTTTCCTAAAAATTTATACCCATAAATATTTTTTTATTTAATGTTTTTTTGGTAAAGATATACTAATAAAAAATTGGTTCATCAGTAGCCCCCTAGTCTTTGCAATATAATAATATGTAAAGACGTTAATTAATCTCTCAGTTTTGCTCGTATAAAAAGGGGCTAAGTCGGGAAAATGTAGAGAACTATGCATCTGGACTGAAAAAATTCCTTCGTATACAAAAGAATAAGAATATGCACTTAAACAATTCTTATAGGAGTTTCTAAAGGTCGTTTTCCCTAAAGTAGCCACTATATCTGATACAGTTCAGCCTTGTGATACGACCCAAGTAAGGTCAGATTCGGATTTTATGCCAAAATCTGAATCTAACCTTACTTGGGTCGTATCATAAGGCTGAACTGTATCAATATCGCTATGTAGACTGTCAAATCTTTAAATGTATAAAATCTCATTGAATCCCCTGATTTTGGTAGTTTTGTTAGACTTATTTCAAATTTTTTCCTTTATATTTTTAGATTTTTGCTTTGATTCCTAGTTAAGATTGAAATTTTGGCCTGTTTAACATTTTGTACACCTCATAAGGAGACTTTATTATCATTACTTTAAGAATAAACTAGCAAATTTAGGCTTCAGATCTAGAGCCCCTTTCTCTTATAAAATTTATGTGTTCTTTGTTTGTTGTTATCTTTAGCTTTCGCCTGCATCACTTTGTCATTTATTCTAGTTTGTTTTCTATAAAGTTATTTCAATCTCATGACTCAGGTCAAGGGTTTTGAGAGTTAACCTAAATGGATTTAGGTCGTTTTAATGTCCTTTTTTAGATTGATTTTTTTTTAATTTTATCATTCAACAATGATTTTATTGGGAATTAGGCTTATAATTTGTTCGATTTTCTATCTATGGGTTATCTTAGTTTAATGACCCGATTTGCAGACTTGGCAGGTTAACCCAGGTTGAATCGAGTTGTTTTTTTATTTACTTTATGTGAGATTATTTTGGTCTCACGGCCTGAGTCATGGATTTGGTGGGTTAAGCTAGATTGACTTGGATTGTTTTTTTTGTTTTTTTAATTTATCCTTCATGTCATAACCTAATTTTTTATCCCTTATTTTTCTAAATATTTTCAAAATACAAAAAAATATTTTCTTGATGTATTTGTGTCATTTTCAGCATTTTCAGGGTCTTTTCAAAAGAATTAAAAATTAAAAATTTTGTTTTCAGCACATGCAGCTATTAATGCACACATTTCAAAATCACTGATTAATTTTTCTCGTTGAATCGACATTGATGTTGCTTTTTTCAAAATACATAAAAATAAAAGAAATATAATAAATAGGCAAAGGGACCAAAAGTGAAAAGAAAGAAAATGAGGGATAAAAAAAAATAGGTTGTTTGGGGACCAAGCAATTGAGGGAAAAAAGATAAAGATTTTATTTCCTATAAAATGGTGAAGGAATCTCATATAGGGGGTGCATAAAAAAAAGCCAAAAAACATTTTGGCCTGAGCTACCAAAAAAGCTAAACCATTGACTAGCCAAAGAAAACAAAAACCAAAGAACCAAATCTCTCCCTCATTCCATTACTTTGAAAAGAAAAAAAACACATGAATAAAAATATCAAAGTCCTTCCTCTCTTCACCCTTCATTTTTCCATAAGCACTGGCCACACCTTCCACCTGTAAGTCAGCCACCATCCATGAACCACCACTACCCAAGACAACCCCCTCCTCTCTTCCCACGGCTGTCAACCTCCCACCGGCAGTCAGCCATAGAACCAACTTTCATGCCAACCTTTCTCCTCTTCACCACAACTCACAACCATCAAGAGTAGCCCTTTTATTGTGCAAATATCCACCTTACAGTATCCTTATCTCATCCATCCACCCGAAGCCACCACAAATCGATTTACCAACACCGTGACAAGCCCTTGTGTCTAGCCTTTTCCCCGCATTTGACATTACCGCTAGAAAAACACCATCACCATCAGCCACATTCCTCCACTAGCAAACACTAGCTCCTCTACATCACAACAACCCTTCTAGCAGCCGATCCAACAATGCCAACTCTAGCAGCATCACCACTGTAAGTACCACCACCAATAACTTCTCCTCTCTTATCCAAGCCATCTACGATTCTATCTCTTGAATGACCAACATCTCTCTTTCTTTACTGTTGCGAGATCACGGTCGCATAAATTAATTACCCTATCTTAAAACACAACACACAAGATAGTATAAAGCAAACAAGGGGTCGATCCCATGAGAAAGGTTCAAGTTAAATTTTTATGTTGTATGATATGCAACTAGGGGGGTTGTGAAGTTATCTAGGCTAAAGCAAAAGAAAACATAAAACTATCAAGTGAAATTAAATAAAATTAGAAAATTATCAAGAGAATAAACGTTGGTCACAAGTAAACGTCCACCTACAGAAATCAGAACTGATCATGGAAACAAAACATCAATTTATATTCTAAATATTTATCTCTTCTTAACATTGGTTAGTTCACGGATCCGCTGTATAACTTACCCTAACCATCAAACAACCACAGTGTCCACACTAGTAATTTAATTTAATAACAGCCTTAAGAACTATATAAGTTGATTAATCAAGAAAACATAACTATTTGCAGTCTATGTTTGATTTGATTGAATATTCTTCCTAAGATTAATAATGTAGAACCGCTACAATTATTAAAGTTAGTTGTTTCACAAGTTCATATACCACAACTCCAGTTTTGATATCAAACTTAGTAATAGATTGTCTACAATAATAAGTTAGAGCCCGTTCTATCAATTAAAATAAACAATCATAGGAAAAATAAGCATAGGAGAACAAATATATTCATCATATAAACTGAAAAGAAAAGGTAAAATAAATCTCACAGTTCTTAAAATCTAAAGGTTTTTGTTTCCTTGCAACCAAGAAAAAGAGTTTAGCTTTGCATGTCTATTAAACAACTAACCAAAAAGAAAGAAGAATGCATGAATACCGGTTTGTGGGAGAAAGGGTTTGTGTTCCTCTCTTCTAGCTGTCCCCCTCCTTTCTCTTCTCTCATTCTTTTTATATTCTAGGAAACCTTAGTCTCTATTTTACAAAATAGTGCTCCCTTAAGTAGACAGTTTAAATTTAAGTACTTCAATAACTATTTTTCTAAAAACAGAGAAATAGCCTTGCATGAAATCTTCAAGTTTTGACTTAAAGGAGCTAGATTGCTGAAATAAAAACTTGGATGTTGGTTTGGATGCTTTGGGATGTAATTTGGACTTGTTTCTTCACAAAACCTGTTTGCTGACATAATTCATTTGTCATCTTAGAAAAATCATATCTCCCTTATATGAGATCTTTTTTTGATGATACTTGGTACGTGCATAGGTCTTTGAATTAGGAATCCAAAAAAATTGAGTTTGCATCAAATGGAATTTTGTAGCTCAAGATATTTAAGTCAGAATGGCCAAAGGTCAACGTTGAGAAATTGCAAGATTTGACTTTGAAGGCTGCGATTTCCATGCTCTTCTTTATTTTATTTTCTTGCCATAGATGTACAGAAAGGTATGAATGCTAGCTTTTTAATTCCATTGGAATCACTTCATTTCAACCTCCAGAGCTTACGTTCTGCACAAAACATCGATTGAAGATCAAATCTGCCAATTACCTCCAATTTACTCCTTTTTACATCTTTCATCCAAAAATACCTTCAAAACATAAAACAAAGAATATCAAGGTATTATATATATATATATATATATATATATAACATAGGCAAAATACTAGTTAAATGTGGGTGAAACTATTGAATAATATGGTTGCATCATTCACCATGCCAGCTACCTGTAAAAGAGATGAAAAAAGTGAAACTAAATATCAGATCTGTAAAAAAACATAATATAATGAATTGCTTTTTATGGATTTTTCTTGGTTTTGCAGATAGAAGTATCCTTCACCACTAGTGCAAGCAAAAAAAGAAAGAGGTGTTCCTGATCCACCTACTTTTTATCTTCATGCATTTTAATTTTGAGAATAAACTCAATTTTAGGTTAGGTGGGGAGTAGCGATGTGCCTCATGACTTTTAGTTAGGGTTCAGATTTGTGAAACATTCAACTATGAGTTGAATGTTTAATTGGTAATAGTAGTCATACTATGCCCCAATCATTTCTTGTAAATCCCTTTACTGCCAAATAAAAGGTGTTCATTGGGCAAATTGTAGACCATTTTGAGACTAAGTAGTAAGCATACCCCTCATGTAATGTCTAGAACCTGCCCTTAAGATATGAATTCCCTAATAATTCATTTTGCATCAAGGTAGACTTGATCAACGTTCCTAAACTCTACATGATTTTCTGAGCTAAGACCATGAGTTTTTTTGAATACAGACAAGACTCTTAGATGATGTAACTAGCTAGGGGGAATTGCCCAATGAAACAATCTGGAAAATTACTGCATATAAGAACTATTTTATATTTTTTAATGAAATGGACTTAGACCCACCTTTTTGTTTTATACTCTCTAATGTATATGAGATTTAACAAAGATGAGGACTTAGGAAAGATCTTTTCATATTAATTAGACTATGGATTTGTGCTAGTATTTAACAAATAAGTCATGGATTAGCCTTTCGAACAAGTTAATCCATATTCGATGTATGTGAACATACATTTGCATCCATAATCATACATGCATTCATGCTTTGAGGTTTAAATGTCACGTGAGCATATGATAGGTTGAAATATAAGTCCCCAAAAAGCTCTAATCCTCAAAGTTTACAACATTTGATTATGACAAAGAAGTATGAAAGATGAAGAACGCGCTCACCATGATGCCCATTTCCAAGAAGAGTTAGATTCTTTGAAGGTTAGCATGATCTGCATCACTAGCATGCTCGAGCAAACATTCAAAAATGTCTCTAATGACGGGCCATCCAATCAGTTTATGACTTTTACAGCAATTCAGCCTGAAGAAATAATGGGTGGATAGAGTCAGAAACTCTAGTGTAATACAACATTTGTCCAATCAACAATACCTGTACCATCCCTATCACGGCGTGCACGTCATTGAACAATGGGTCTACCTCTTAAGTGATGGTGAAAAAGGGTAAGTGACTAGTTGTACAATGGGAAGACGCATCACCCCCAATGCACCATACCTAATATAAATTGCATTATTATTTAATTGTTATTCTAAGTCGCATTTATGTCCATTTGTTTTGCTTAAGGTTTAAGGTAAATCTCCCTTCGTGAGGAAGTCTTTACTGTATCGGGTTAAATCTTAATCGTTCTAAGGACTAGACCTATTTATTTCTTGGATATAGCTAAGTCCTAGCATTCTGAATAACAAAATAATTGTTATGGGGTTTTTTTAGGTATTTTGGTTAAACACTAATGGATAGTCATAAACTGGTTACGATATCTATTTTTTTATTTTTTTTAAATGATAAAAATATGATTTTATCTTTTAAAAAATACACATGAAAAACCTTTAGGATTTGACCATATGCACAAAGACAAAATATATTTTTTGTGTTTTTGGAAAGAGGAACTTAATTTATTTTTTTTAATTTTTTTTAAAGAAATGTTTTGGAGAAAACCTGGTATTTTTAATATCGGGTCTGTATCTTACGGTGTAAGTCTACAACCTGATATTATGCAAAATATTTGAAAAAATATGCAAGGGGCCCACAAATATTTTAAAATGCCCTTTGGAATTTGAAATCTTATTTCCTTTTTTAAAAAAATATTTTTTTAATATGTGAATATTATTATATTATTTATTTATTAAATGGGCTAGACCTGGTTAGATCGGGTTAGGCCGACTAACAACCCAATAGACCTTTTTTCTTTTACTAGGTTGTGCTGAAACAGGTCTATCCCAAAACCACATGGTCTCTAGCCTTGCCTAGCGACCATGTTAATTAAGTTGTTTTTTGTTGTTCTACATGCAATAGTTGGTCTTGTGGCAAAGGAGAAGAGTTTTACCTGGAGTAAGGGGTCGTGGCTAGTGGTCCTACTGGAGGTGACATTAGAGGTGGAGAAGTCGACGACTGGTGTTGGTTACTTGAGGTAGTGCTGGTGGAAGAAAGGTTTACGATAGAAAGGAAAACATTTGCAGTGGTTATTCCTTACATGGAGGTGGTCGACTGATGGAGAAGCCGGTAGCTTGTGGTGGAGCTATCGGTGGAGAAGCCAGTAGCAAGGTGGTTGGTGGCTATAGAAGCCAAGGTCGTGGTGGCAGAGAAGGAGAAAGACAATAATGGCAGAAAAAGTAGGGGGAAATCTGGTTTTTCTCCTAGTTTGGCCTTTAATTTCTTCCCTCTCAATGCATGGAATCCACCCCTATTTATAGAGACTAAAAGAGAGATTTGGCCTGGAAGGATCTCAACCGTTGGCTCAAAGTGGGTATCATGAACTGTCAAATTTTGACAGTTAAAGGCTACCTGAGTTGGTCTCTTTGGAGTGACGGTTGTGATGTCAATCAATCAGAAAGAACTATATTGGGGTATAGTCATATGTCAGGTCATCATGGTGGCGTATATTTTGTCAAATTTAGTAAAGAGATGAAGTATTAAATGTACCTGAAAAGTAGCCACCCGAGCAGCTTTTTCGGACAAAAAGAAAAGAACGATGAACAGTAACCGTCATCTGGTTATCTTTTTTTTTTGTACTATTTTCAAAACAACATTGTTTTTGGCTTTAGGGTTTTAATTAAGAAATTTTGTCAAAGTTCAATTTAGTCTTCTGTCTTTTGATTCCTTTCAATTGCATCTCTGATTGGCCTGGAACTTTTAATTTTATGTAATTATGACCATGCCAAACTTCAACATCAACCTCGAATTTTAACACATTTGTTCTTTTTGGTCCTTGATTTTCGATTTATGCCAATTGACCATTAAATTTTCATTTCTTTTCTTTTTCATCATTGATTTCGATCAATTTAGTCCCTAGAGTTCGATGACTTTTTCATTTTGGTATTTGGCTGTGAACTTCTTCAACTTAACTTCTAATTGACCCTTAAACTTTTATTTATTTGCAATTTTATCACTAATTTCAACCAATTAACTTGGAAAAAATTAAGTGTGGTTCTCTAAAATTTCAATATTCTCAATTAAGTCTAAATTGGGTTCCTAAACATAATTTTTCACCAATAAAATCCCTAATAAAATTAATTTGACCCATTTAAAGTATAATTAAGTCCTTACAGTTAATTAAATCCTTTAATTTGACCCAAATTAATTGTTAAACATAATTAAACTTTTAATTTAGTGCACAATTAAATCAAATTAACTTATTAAAAATTTAATTATGTCTCAAGGCTTAATTTTTATGCGGATTGTCCAATAATCATTTAATTTGACTTTGAATTTGCATTATCTCTCTAGTTTTTGGTACAATGGGATACAATTAGGCTCTAAATTCATCCAAAATTGCAACTTAATCTTCCTCTATATTTGAAATGCTCCTAGCTTATTTTTGTCAAAATGTTAGTCTTCTTGCTATTATTATTTATTTTAAAAGAAAAAAGGTAAATTTTAGGAAATAACCTAAAAATAGGTTAGGATAGGACCCAACAATTATGGATGCATTCACCAATGAATCCCACAAGACAAAATCCTCTAAGGACATTGATCATGATAAAATAGCAGCGTTAGAAGCCAGGGTAAGGGCTATCAAAGAAGTGGACTTCTATGATCATGTTCCGACCATTAATACGTGTCTAATCTTGAATATGATTGTACCAAAGAAGTTCCAATCAACCCGTGACTTTTGCAACAATTGAGCCTGAAGAAAAAATGAGTGGACAAAGTTAGATACCGTAGTGTAATACAATATTTGTGCAATCAACAATACTTGCATCGGCTCCAACAATTGTGGATGCATTCTCCAATGAATTCCATAAGATAAAATCCTTTAACAACATTGATCATGATAAAATAGAAATGTTAGAATCCAGGGTAAGGGCTACCTAAGAATGGACTTGTATGATCATGACAAAGTCATCGAGATGTGTCTAGTTCTGAATGTGATTGCACCAAAGAAGTTCTGTGTACCTGAGTTCATAAAGTACACCATAACTCATTGCCCTGCCACTTACCTCATCTCGTATTGCAACAAGATGGTAGAAGTTGTGCTTGATAAAAAAATGTTAATACATTCTTTCATGATAGCTCGAGTAAAACAACTCTAAGTTGGTATATAAGGGTAGGCGACACTAAGATTCAAAGATGTGAAGATCTTATAGATGCTATCATCAAGTAGTATAAGTACAACGTAGACGTTCTTCCAAACAGATCTAACATGTAAGATATGGAAATGGGTGATGTATCTGGAAATACGCTCAGAGATTGTTTAGGGTAGCTACTTAGGTGGATCCTTCAATACTGAAAAAAAAAATGACCAACCTATCTACCAACACTTTTAAGATGCCCTGCTTTGAGTTTCTGATAGGAAATACAACTCGGCACTTTACTGACATAGTGTTTGTGGCTAAAAGGATTGAACAAGCTATCAATCAGATCCTCTATATCATGGGTTGCTTAAATGCTACTGTCAAAGATTGTCATCCTTTTACCACTTAAATAGATGTACCAACATCTCCTGAACACCGGACATATTACCCTAATCCTATCAGATCCCATTAAACCATCATTCCCTAAATGAACATCATGATGAGATTCGTGGCCATTCAATAAAAAACTACAAAAATTTCAGATATCAAGTTTGAAAGTTGGTAAGTAAAAGGCAAGTTAAGTTTGTGAAGGTCATCTACCATATTGTCACTAGATCATCATGAGCATAACAAGTGATGTTAAACGACACAAACGTTTCCAGGGAATTTGACCCAGGAAAAAGTGTGGTATGTGTCAAATATTCTGCATTTTGGTTTTAGGATTACGTCACATCTTTTAATGAAACTTGTCTTTTCAACCTCTTTGTTGTTTTGAAATCAAAAAAAAATTTATGGAACTAATAATTTGGCATTATATTGTTGTTTAAGATTGGATAAATATAACGGTAGAAATGATAGAACCCCAAGGTGTATCATACAAGATGCTACAAGACAATCCCCACCCTTCGAAAACTCATAAATTTTACTTTTATAACCAATCATATGGCTCTATTCAAAATACTTTGACCACATCAGTTTTATAAAAAAAATATCCATTTGCCAAAATAATCCTGAAAAATTAAACTTGCTTTTTTATTTCAAAAATAATTATATGTTTGCTTAAAACAATGTTTAAACACCTTTATAAGGTGGAAAACAAATCGTTCAAGCAATTTTCATTTTGAAGTGACCAAATAATTTTGAACCAAGACACAAAAAATGAAAAATACACAAACACCCCCTATCTCTTGGGCTATATTTTAGTTGTATGTATATTCGCATGTAGTTCAATTTACAAATTATTAATTCAAAAAAATATAAGTCTTTATGTAATGTTTCAAACAATTATATTGAATAAGGATAAAATTTATCAATTATAACCATTTGTGCTTGAAATGATGAAAAACCATCTTTGTTATCCATTCACATTCTAAAATAAATCCCTCGTGATCCATGTTTGAGCCTAATTAAGTTTTTCTTCGATAAAAATTTTGACTAGGATTACACCCCATACTGGAAGGCAAATGGAAATTCCAAATTCAAAGTCAATCCTAAATGGGATCACACCCTGCACCGGGAGGGAAGAAGAAATTTAAGGATCAAAGACCAATGAGATGCTGTGAAAAATTCAAAGAGTCTGAAAAATCTAAATATTGAGGGTCATGCCCAAACAAAAAATAAAAATGACCAAGTCAAAGTCAAAACAAATGATGATGCCCCACCAATGTAATCAAAAAAGGGCAAATCAAAGACATAGTGGAAGTGATCTTAAGTTTTTGGAACCTTGAAACACTCTTTGAGCCTACAAATCCTTTTCTTTCATACCCAAGAATCATAGCCTCATTTAGTGTATGTAAAAGTCTTTTCTAATCAAGCAAGAAACCAAGCTGAACCAATAAATGACATTCTTAAAATGCAAAGAACTTTTTCACAAAAATCATGACATTGCAAACAGAACTACTCATCATTATTCATTCTGAAAAAATAAGAGCTGAAAAAAAAAGGACAAATTTTCCTCAACAAAAACCTTGAGTTTGTGCTCAAGTCTCTTGCTTTGAACCCATAAAAATAGAAGGTAACCTAATCATATACCTTTACCAAACCAAATCATTTATTTCCTAAAGAGAGATCAAAGCCCCTGAGAATTATAAAAAATTCAAAACAAAATTGTTTTAAGCATTCATCGAGTAAATTACTATTTTTAAAATGAAAAGATTCATCTGATTCATGGATAACTAAACTTTGAGCTAACACTTATTTCTCAACCATTACCTTATGAATTCTCAACCTAAAAACACACAAAAGATTCATCTTAGTTATGAATGACTTGTCTTGGGGTTACAATCAAAGACAAAACTTTTGAAATTACATCTCATGATTTATTTGCAATAATTAGACTTAAATGAGTCCTTTAAATTTACAAGTTGATTCCAAAATAAGAAAGTGACTTTCAAACAAAAGAAGTCATTGACTGAGTTTGCAAAGTCCTTGACAAAATGAAAATGACACTTTTTTGAAAAGTTGAGCAACCAGGTGGCAATGTACCCTAAAAGGGATAATATACAATATCCAGATCAGCTGAGGCAAATAAGTATATAATCAAATGGATTCAGTGAAATCCATCAAAGTTGTACATGGTATCTGACGATGACAAATGCCTCTTAATGATATGTGAAAGAATTAACATAACCATATCAGCTAAAGGCAATGTGCTCAAAAGGTCTATGATAATGAATTACTTTATGAGCTCCATCAACAGTTGAAAGTAATGCTATACTTGGGGGGCATATTTGTAACATCCCCTATTTCGAGATAAAAACAACAATCTCATGTCAATAAAAAAAACATAGTCAATTTTTTTTCTATATCTATTCATGGTGTTTGTATTAAAGTTTACAAAAATTTCGACGGAGTCTCCCCTATACCGTGACGTCCCAAGTTAACAACATTTAACCTGTTTACACTTCTAATAACCTGTATCTCCTAACTCAATCCCGACTCAATCATCCTAGGTCTCAATCCCACAAACATCATCATACATATCAAGCATAATATTTATGATATACATTATATAACAATTATCATTATGGATGGATAAAAATATAAATACGCATACATGGAACGTGGTTATATGAACTACAGAGTTAAGTTCATTTAATCAAATTAAGTTATACAAACATTTTCATGTTTACAAAATACAAGGGTATACTCCCTAGAACCTAGATTACAAGAAGTGAACATAAGCTAGGATCTACTCTTGTCGTGCATGCAATGGTCTTGAAACAAGATACATATTATTGAAATATGAATATCACAATAAATATAACACAAATATCTAACAATTTAAAAAGAGCAACATGCATTCATATTTTGTTCACTTCTCCCTTCTGGCTTTCATTAGAATCTCTTTCTTGTTCAACTACTAAAAATCATTTCCCATCCCATTATCAACCCCCATTTCCAGATTTTATAAGATCAATCATGATTATTTCTACTTAACACATTACCGATACCAATTTCACTGGTATCATCATCATCACCCCGTAGGAGTCGATATAAGGTGATCCCCTTACCCGAGATCCTAACATACACTAAATGTATGATAAGCAATACAGGTTGATCCCCTTACCTGGGATCCTAACATACATTAAATGTATACTAGTTCATGCCCCAAATCACACTTCTCACATTTCCATTGTCAACGATAATTTCATTACTTGACAATTCACACAACAACCATTAACTTAATATCCAATATTTTGTAATTCACATATCACATTGGTAACATATTAATCATCGAATTTAACTACTAACATACACTAAATGTATGCTAGCCAATACATGTTTAATCCCCTTATCTAAGACCCTAATATACACTAAATATATGCTAGTCCAATTATGGCGACCCCCTTACCCGGGATCCTAATATACACTAAATGTATGCTAGTTCACGTCCCAAATCACACTTCTCACATTTCCATTATCAGTGATAATTTCATTACTTGACAATTCACACAATAACCATTCACCTAATATCCAATATTTTGTAATTCACATATCACATTGCTAACATATTAATCATGTAATTTAACTAGAAAGTATAGGTGCGATTTACCTACCTGCAATAGAAGCTCTACTCGTGCTCTCCTGCTGCTGTCGTTGCCTCACACCTGTGGTCCCTCCTACAAATCATAGGTTTATCTCATAAATTTTCCTCACTCAATGATATGTTTTAAAATAACCATATCAACAGTCAATAAGTCTTTCTTTCAGTCATTTCTTAATATTGAAACTGTCATTGTTTAAACCTTGAACTGTTACTGTCCAATTGTTACTATCTAAACACTAGATTGTTATTGTCCGACCTCTCCTCAGAGTTTTAACTATATCTAGAGTTATAGAACACCATTTCAAGCGAGATTGGTCTCATTGGAAAGCTAAAACACAAGGCTACAAGTTCTCTGAAGGAAGGAGAACCCAATTCTGCTTCTAAGACAGTCAAAATTGTTCATCAACACACATTGAACTGTTATTGTTCAACTGTTACTATCTTGATATTGAATTGTTATTGTCCGACCTCTCCTTAGATTTTTAACTATATCTAGAGTTATAGAACTCCATTTCAAGCAAGATTAGACTCGTTAGAAAATTAAGACACGAGGCTACAAGTTCTCTGAGGAAGGAGAACCCAATTCTGCCTCTAAGATAGTCAAAATTTCTCATCAACAAACATTGGACTGTTACTGTGTTACTACTGTCTTGATATTGAACTATTACTGTCCGACCTCTCCTCAAATTTTTAACTATATCTAGAGTTATAGAACTCCATTTCAAGTGAGATTGGTCTCGTTGGAAAGCTAAGACACGAGGCTACAAGTTCTCTGAAGGAAGAAGAACCCAGTTCTGCCTCTAAGACAATCAAAATTTCTCATCAACAAACATTGGGCTGTTACTGTCTTGATATTGAACTGTTACTGTCTGACCTCTCCTCAGATTTTTAACTTTATCTAGAGTTATAGAACTCCATTGCAAGCAAGATTGGTCTCGTTGAAAAGCTAAGACACGAGACTACAAGTTCTCTGAAGGAAGGAGAACCCAATTCTACCTCTTAGACAATCAAAATTGCTCATCAACAAACATTACCTACTGCCCTACAGGGTCTGTCATAACCCAATCTCTTGCCCACCAGTGTTTATTCTACCTATAACCCTTAAGCTTGGATGGGTTCTTGAAATTTTGGTGCTTTTCTCTTGATTTACAAAAACTCCCTATTTTCTTTCCTTGCGATTGCTGCAGATTTTTGGTGAGAAGAGGAGTATTTATACTCTATAATTATTCTTATTTGCATTTAAGCCCCATTTTCTTTTAGTGTATCATTTTTTTCCCCACATCTCTTTTTCTTCTTATAATTAAGTTATACCTCTTTTCTTTTCTTATAATTTCACCCCACAACTTTTAGTTTAGTTTATTTTTCTATAATTTAATCCAGCCTTAATTGTTTTCCCAAGGTTTACAATCTTCATGTCTAATAATTCAGTTTACTCTTTAAAGAATTGTTACAATACATAAAAAAAGTGTTATCACATGAATGCATCAGTTGGGGGTAATTTGTAGTAGTTATTGACAGCAGATGACTTGATAAACCCATTCAAATAAGAGAGTGATGGAGCACCATTTCTCCATCAAAATGAGTGGGAAATTGAGCATGAATAACACAAATTGGGGTGCATCATTTGACTTATAGGGCAACATCATGGCTAAAAAAGTTTGTCATTTCTCAAAGAATGATTAACTGAGCAAAGCTTTATTTATTGCCTAAAGGTTCAGGCTATGCAACAAAGAAGCAATCAAGCACGTTGATCACAAGGGAAAAACCCTAGTGGGCTGATGCGATGAAGAGGCAATCAAACATATGGGCAAAATCTTAATGGGCTGAAGATTTAAGCTGAGCAACCAAAAGGCCAAATTGGTAGCACAAACCTTTCCATCAATCAAAAGATGATTTGCAAGAAGGGGGAGCTTATATTTGAAAATCAGGTAAAGATGCATGCGTAATATTTAAAAGCATTGTACATTTTTTTATGTAGGAATTACATAATAAATGATCCTTAATGAAGTCTAGTAAGACTTCAACAAAAAGGAATCTAACAAAGTTCCAAAGCCCAATAAGGCTTAAGATCATCCTAAACTCAACAAGGTTTAACAAGAAAGAGTCCAGTAAAAGAACCTAGCAAGGCTCTGTTTGATTAAAACTTAACAAGGTTTTAACAAAGAAAAAGTCCAGTACGACTGTAGCAAAAAAATCTAGCAATGTTCTCATCCCATCAAGGCTCTCACTGCTTAAAAACCTAGATTTTAGAAAGCATATTCGAATTGATTTTCTTCTAAATGTGCTTTCTAACCCTCACCTATAGAAAGTGCGCTCTCTAGCCCTATCTTTTTTTTTTCGAAAGCATTTTTTAGCCCTCGCATATCAGATAATATGTTTTCTAACCCTATCTCTTTTCTTTCGAGTATGCTTTTTAGCCCTTGCATACCAAATAGTGCATTTTCTAACCCGATCCATTTTCTTTTAAGTGTGTTTTCTAACTCTCACCCATCAGATAGTGCGCTTTCTAGCCTTATCTCTTTCTTTCAAGTGTGTTTTCTAGGCCTCGCATATCAATAGTGCATGATTAGTACTTAAAAGTGCATTTTTATCATGGTTTTATATCATTATTTTGCACTTTAAGTATCAATAACTCCTTAACTAAAACATGTTTTATAATAACAAGTCTGATACCATAAGATACCTTTAATCTATGGTAAATGTTCATCTTAAATGCAGGCCTATCACA
>Ga0325414_1002412_pt1 | contig 18919 bp, 11 predicted proteins | sample PopdelMetagenome_8_FD_206183 | JGI IMG/M metagenome (GOLD analysis project Ga0325414, IMG submission 206183) | Populus deltoides microbial communities from Bellville, Georgia, United States - Leaf-PdKOR-R3 | ecosystem: Host-associated > Plants > Phyllosphere > Phylloplane/Leaf | place: USA... | reverse complement strand
ATTCTAATGGGTGACCTACCCAGATGGAAAATGCCTACCCAGATGGAAAATGATTTCTTTGTAACAGATGACCTATCCGTTTTGAAATTTGAAAATGATTTTAAAAGGGGTCTCAATATCTGGAGACATGTCCCTTTTATATATATATATATAGAGAGAGAGAGAGAGAGAAACTCCATGATTTTTCTAGAAAATGATCTCAATATCGGATGACTTTCCTATTTAAAAAAATTTTAGAAAAATTCAATGTTTTTTTTTAAAAAAAACACGATGACCTCAATATCAAGTGACATGCCCGTCTTAAAATTTTTAGAAATACTTCACGTTTTTTTCTAAAAAATAGTCTTAATATCGGGTGACCAGCCCATCTTAAGTTTTTAAGAAAAACTCCATTTATTATTATTATTATTATTATTATTATTATTAGAAAAACTCAACACTTTTTTTATGGTCTCAATATTAAGCGACCTGCCCGTTTTGAATTTCAAAAGAAATTATCTTACCTCGAGGAATGAAGCAGTGCTTGTTCACAATTCATATTCTTTTCCGTAGTTCTGTTGACCAGAGATTCTGTATCTCAGTGAGTCCCAAAAACTTGGAACTATTTGGCTTTCATCACACCTTTCCTGCCAGGTTAGTGTTATGATAATATAGCATACATATTTTTGTTTACCTATTTTTGAAAACATAGATCCCCCTTTTCGTTGTAGCCTTCTTCGAGCTCCTGTTTTCATTTGTTTGCCCGACCTATCCTCTTTGAATTGGAATATGCTCCACGCGCTATATTTCCTATCCTTCTTATAATTGGTGAAGAGATCTCTAGTTCCTTATAGGACCCTTTCTTGCTTCATTGAACGTCATTTTGTAGTATACTTTTGCCGATGTTTTAATTGCCTTTTTTATTTTTGAGAAATTATTCTTAAGAGGAAAACTCAAAAAAATTGGTTTTATTCATGAAAACTAAAACTTTCAATGCAATCATCATATTTTGTTTTAAGCAACTCTCATAAAAGGTGCTTCAGAAGTTCTTTATGATGATAACTCTTTGAGCTTTGGTTCACTATAGACTCTGATGTGCACTTTTTGCCCCCGGTATGGTGTGCAATACCTATCAGGTTTAAATTTGGTTTGGATCCCTTCAATTTGAAAATTGATGGAGTCATCTCTTTAGTCATGCGTAAAAACAGTAAAAGATTTTGAATGCTATGAGATCATGCGCTTTATGGAAAAAAAAGGTTCTTTACAGAGAGAATTCATTACCGAACTTTATTTTATTGATTGGGAAGCATATTATTTCTTTATAGAGTTAGAATTCACAGGTTTAACTACATCTTCTCCATCCATTCTAGATAACAATAAAGCTCCTCCCAAGAACGCTTTCTTTACCACATAAGGGCCTTCATTGTTTGGCGCCCATTTACTTTGATCTTTTCCTGGTAAAGGCATTTTCTTCAGTGCAAGATCTCTTTCGTGGAATCCTCGAGGTCGGACCTTCTTGTCTTATGATTTGACCATCCTTCTTTGGTATAGTTGATGGTGGCAAATTGCAGCGATATCCTCTTTTCACTGATCAGATTCAACTCTTCATAACTAACTTTTACTCACTCTACCTCTTCTAGCTCGGAGTCTATCAATACTCTTAATGAGGAGATTTCAACTTCTAAAGGTATCACTGCCTCCATTCCATATACCAATGTATACGGAGTGGCTCCTATTGAGGTTCGGATTGCGGCATGGTACGCGTGAAGGGCAAATGGCAACATCTCACGCCAATCCTTGTAGGTGACTACGATCTTCTAAATAATCTTCTTGACATTCTCGTTAACAGCTTCTACCGCACCATTCATCTTTAGCTTATATAGCGAGGAATTAGAATGCTTGATTTTCTATTTAGCGTCGAGTTCTATTATCATCTTGCTATTGAAGTTCTAGGCATTATTAATCTTTTCTAATGGACCATATCGACAGATCAAATCTCTTTCCATAAATTTCTTCACCACTTTTTTGCCTCCACGTCATCCAAACATTTCAACAAAGTTCCGTCAGATGATTTCTTATACAAACTTTCCTCATCAAGATAGAAATCCATTGTCAACCTCCTCAAAGTCTTCTTATCGATTTTGGATGCCCCCATGGGATATGTCTAGTTTTGGATGAAATTCTTGATATCATAGTACCGGCTATACCTTGTGCCCAAAGTCTATTCTAGCCATAAAAGCTAATGTGACCAAAGCATCAGGAAAATAGTTTCCTTCCATTCCTAAATGGGTGGACTTTATTTCCTCGAATTCTCTAGCCAATTTAGACAGGTATTTTTGGTAAGGTCTCAACTTCTCCTCCTTGGTTTGCCCTTTTTTTTCACTTAGCAAATAATCAAAATCAGAGTCTCCATACATATCTTTCTAATATTCAGCTCCAATGCCACCTTTAAAACGAGAATGCATGCTTCATACTCCTTTGTTGTTAGTGCACCCAAACTACGACTTAAATCAAACCGGATAATGTTTCTTATCAGGAAAGATTAGCACCGCCCCCACTCCGTTACCATAGCACCATCAAAGTACATAATCCACCAATCTGATTTCCCTTCCTCGACTGAAAACAGATCTTCATCATGAAAATCAAAGTTTAACAGCTCATAATCTTCCATAGCATGGTCAGCTAGGTGATTGACGATGACATTCCCTTTCATGGCTTTCCTTGTCATATATACTATGTTGTACTCAGCCAGTAGAACTTGCCATTTTGCAATTCAGCTTGATAGATAGGGATGGATTCAGTAGGTACTGCTTGATTTTCTCGAAAACTTCTTCACGCTCTTATTCCAAATTTCAAGATTCTTCTTCCTTAACAATCAAAGATTGGGTCACAAGTCATGGTTAATTGGGATATAAACTGGGCAATGTAATTCAATCTTCCTAAGAACCTTATTACATCATTCTCAATCTTGGGAGGTAGCATAGATTAAATAGCCTTTACTTTGTTGGGATCCACTTTTATCCCTTTGTCACTCACCACAAATTCTAACAACTTCTCATATTTCACCTCAAATGAACACCTCATTAGGATAAGCCTCAACTTATATTTTCTTAGTCTTTCAAACAATTTCTTCAATATTTGGACATGATTATCTCCCTCTCTAGATTTAGCAATCATGTCATCAACGTATATTTCAATCTCTTTGTGCATCATGTCGTGAAACAAAGTCACCATAGCCTTTTGGTAGATAGCCCCAACGTTCTTTAACCCAAATGGCATGACTTTGTAGCAAAAGGTTCCTCATGGTGTTACAAAGGTTTCTTCTCCTTATCCTCGTCATTTTTATTTGATTGTAGCCCAAAAATCCATCCATAACGGAATATATATAGTTACGTGATGCATTGTCCACCAACATATCTAGGTGTGGTAAAGAAAAATTGTTTTTAGGGCTAGTCCAATTTAAGTCCCTAAAGTCCACACAAACTCTGATTTTATCTTCCTTTTTAGGTGCTACCACTATATTGGACACACATCGTGGATATTTGACTACTTCTAGAAAATCGTCATTCCATTGCTTTTTAATTTCTGCTTTTACTTTGATTAAGACATCTGGATGGATTCTTCTTAACTTTTGCTTAACCGGTTTGCATCCTTCTACCAGCGGTACCCTATCCACCAGGCATATCTATATAATCTCAGAGTAATGCAATCAAATCTTCTCGTACTTTAGGAGTGATCACAATCCATATCCTTAATTTTTTTCTCTTAATTCTTCATTGCCCACATCTATGGTTTCAAGTTCCTCTCTAACAGCTTTCCAAGCTTGTTCATGTTGTCCTATAAATTTGGTGAATTCCCTAATGTTATTTTCATCCCATTCTTCCTCTTTTACATCTATTATATATTCTTTAAAGTTTGATTATTCATTCTTAGTGTAAAGTGCAGGTGTTTGTTATGGAAGATTCGCTTTTAGGGTTTCTGAAAGCGAAAAGTGATGTGTAAATGCATAGTAAAAACATGAAGATGAACTTTTGAAAATGCATGATCTCATTAAAAGGAAAAGTTTGGCTAAAAAAACAAGGATAAAATCCAATTGACATTTAGAACCTCAATTTAAAAAGGTGAAAAAGGCAAACAACAACACAATATCATGATCAAACAAGCATTGTTGATTAAATTTTGAACACCAATAAAGCTTCTTGGGTCTCCCAATTCTAAAACATCTCCCCCTTTGCTAGCTTTTGAATGAAGGTCTTGAGATTCAAGATGCTTTGAGCTTAGGCTATTTTGGATGCAAAAAGATATTATGGATCATACATCCTAAGGATATGTTCTATTTTCTTTATGTGAGACATTGGATAGGTTTACTAATTGGTCTCTAAAGAAGGTCTCTTGATGTCCTAGTAATCACCCTCGTAAAGGCAATATGGGGGTTCAGTAGATGGTGGGATGACACGTGTACCAATCACTATCAGTCTAAACACTCAGCAAAGAGTTGGGGTTTACACAAACTTAAAACTTGACTCAAGTCATAAGACAAGCTGCTAGTCCCCCACCTAACTTAAAGTTAAATGTATGTGCCCTCCAAAAGATAATAATAATAAAGTGATGCATAACTATACCATGTATGATAGAATATAAAGATGCATGCTAAAGCTTTTAAACAAAGTATCATTCATAGTAAAAAAAAACAAGACATAGCATAATAAAAAAAAACAATTATCAAGCTTAGTCCTAGAGTCCCCAGCGGAGTCGTCATCTTGTCCCACCCTCGCGAGCAGAGCGCGGCGTCGCGGTGACCCTCAATTGATTTCGGGGTTTTTTTTTGTTTTTGTGAATAAGAGAGTCGTCACCTAGTATTTTGATCACTAGGAACCCTAACTAGTCTTTCAGAGATTCTAAGGCAAGAGACTGGTTGCGTAAAGGGAAGGTATTAGCACCCTTAGTACGCCCTACCTAAGGTAAGCTGCTTGGTGTTTGGTTTGCTTTATAATTATTATGGTGTTGGTGTTTTCTAATCCCATCAGTTTTCCTAGGTTTGATTCGAACTAAATTTATTAAGATACAAATCCAAGGAGATTCCATGTGTTTTGAAAGCTCATTTTTCTCTTAATATTTCAAGAGTTTGCGACTCGTGAATCACAAGGAGGAGGGACAAAAATTTAGAAATCTAGAGCGTTTTAAAAAAAACTACTTTTTTGCCTTAATGTTTTATACTCTCACGGCTCGTAAACCGTGGAGTAAAAAAATTGAAATGTTCTCGATTATAATCAAGGCTTCTTTCAAGGATGTGTGCGGATTTATTATTCCTAGAAAATTATTTTGAATATTTACCGCTCCAGATTTCTTTATCCAAATATTAACAGTGAATAATAACAAATTATTCCCAATAATATTTTGGATATTCGTCCTTTAAGGATTTTTTCTCCAAACATTAGCAGTGAATAATAGATAAATTCCCCCAAAATAAGATTTTTATTATTTTTGGAATATTGGTCAATACCCTTTGGAGTTTTACAAATATGTTGTAAAATCCAGAAATACAAGAAAATAATTTTTTGTTGTGTTTAGGAAATCCATACGAAAACACATTTTCAAAACTTCAAATATTTGTTTTTTTATATGAAAAAGAAAATTCAGAATATGTTAGGGTATTGGCCGTATGCAACACACAAGAAAACATTTTTTTGTTTTTTCAGACATATGTTTGCAACATTTCGTGGAAAAATCAGGTATTTTAATACCAGATTTGTATTTCCACAATATAAAAAATACAAACCATAAACTAAATACCCGAGAAAATCAATGATATTACTTTTTTTTTGGGCTGGGTCCAGCTCGACCCATGTGGCTAGGCTGAACCCAACAGGCTTAACCTGGTCGCTGGCCCAAACTAGTGACCCAGCTAGGCAAACAATGCCTCATTATTTACTGTTCAAGTGAATTATAATTCACTTGAACAGTAACAAAAGCATGCACAGTAACCATTAATATGCAAAGTGAAAAGAATGCATGGAAACTCACCTAGCGCTGAGACGAGCGAAGGCGATGGCGCTGAGACCACTGAGCGCTGCTCACGAAGGAAGATCCGGCCTGCTGCTCACAGCAGAAACAGAATTGTTGTCATGCAGGAGAGTTTCCGATGTGGCTTTAATAAAGGCTGGGAAAAAAAAACATCATGCTGTCATGTTACTGCTGCTGTTTGCCGCTTTGGGAGGAAGGATCCCTGCTACTGTGCTGCTCTTGCTTATTGCTACTCATAGTGTTGTCATCTCGTTCACAGGTGGAGGAAAGTCTTCCGCTGGCATGGCAAATGATCAGCGCCCTTGGAGTCTCGGTTTTCTGCTCCTTTACTTTCCTTTGACCTCCCTTCTTATTTCTCCATCTTTTCCGTAATGACCTGCTGTTAGCAGTGGAGTGGAAGGGAGAGTGGAGAGCTGGCGCAGCCTGTTCTCTGGTCAGGAGAAGACGAGGCTGTTCTATATATCTAGCCAGGGGTTTCTCTGATTTTCTTCTTTAGAAGAGGGGCGGCAATCAGGGTCTTCTGGTGTACTTCAAAAGAAAAGAGAAATGAGGGGAGTGAAGATGGGAAGGGAGGTCTTGGCCGAGAAAGAGAGCTTCTGATGAGGGCAAGATATGGGGCTGTGAGTGGGAAACGTGGGAAGGAGAGAGATGAGCTCGTTGTCTGTGGTGTGGGACAGCCGAGAGGGAAAAGAGAGTTTTGGTGACAGGGAGAGGGGACAGTGTATGACCAGAGAAAGATCCTTAGTTTCTTCAAAGGGAGGGGTTGCTTCGTTGTTTTTATTTTTAAAAGATGAGCAGGGCTACAGCTTCTTTGCTACGGCTTCTTTGCTAGAGAAATAGGGTTAGGGTTTTCTTTGCTAAAGATGAGCAGGGTTTTTTTTGTGTTTCCTCTAATTTTTGTTTGTCTCTCTGCCCCCTTGTAAATTGTTTCCGATGTGGCTTTAATAGAGGCTGGGGAAAAAAAAAACATCCTGCTGTCATGTTACTATTGTTGTTTGCCGCTTTGGGAGGAAGGATCCCTGCTACTGTGCTGCTCTTGCTTATTGCTACTCACAGTATTGTCGTCTCGTTCACATATGGAGGAAAGTCTTCCGCTGGCATGGCAAAAGATCGGCGCCCTTAGAGTCTCGGTTTTCTGCTCCTTTACTGACCTTCGACTTCCCCTCATATTTCTCCATCTTCTCTGTAATGACCTGCTGTTAGTAGTGGAGTGGAAGGGAGAGTGAAGGGCTGGCGCAGCCCGTTCTCTGGTCAGGAGAAGACGAGGCTGTTCTATATATCTAGCCAGGGGTTTCTTTGATTTTCTTCTTTAGAAGAGGGGCGGCAGTCAGGGTCTTCTGGTTTACTTCAAAAGAAAAGGGAAATGAGGGGAGTGGAGATGGGAAGGGAGGTCTTGGCCGAGAGAGAGAGCTTCTGATGAGGGCAAGACACAAGGTTGTGAGTGGGAAACGTGGGAAGGAGAGAGATGAGCCGGTTGTCTGTGGGGTGGGACAACCGAGAGGGAAAAGAGGGTTCTGGTGAAAGGGAGAGGGGACAGTGTATGGCCAGAGAGAGATCCTTAGTTTCTTCAAAGGGAGGGGTTGCTTTGTTGTTTTTATTTTTAAAAGATGAGCAGGGGCTACGGCTTCTTTGCTAGAGAAATAAGGTTAGGGTTTTCTTTGCATAGGGTTTTTTTTTGTGTTTCCTCTAATTTTTGTTTGTCTCTTTGCCCCCTTGTAAATTTTTCTCCCCTCCTCTTAAATATGGCTGGATGTTCACTTATATAGAAAATCTATACACGTGCTATTTAAGGAAATATTGCAATAATTATTGCAGAGATTGTCTTCTATAACCAACACCAACAAATCCTATATATATAGCATTTTATATTGCAGTGATTATTTTTCATAACCAGCACGAATCAAATCATATATCTATAGTATTTTATATTGCAGTAATTATATATGATTCAATAATTATCTCCTTGATACATTGCTTCTTTGATATTAGCCCTGATGCTCTATGTTATCGCCACATGTAAACCCTTATTATTATTTTTTATTTTTTTATTTTTTATTTGAAAATTTATCAAAATATGGGTCAAAAATTGGGTAGCAACATTATTCATGTGTGAACAATAGAACGTGAATTATAATTCACGTCTACTGTTCACTTAGTAGACAGCAAAGAAGAAGAAGAAGAAAGGGAAGGGGAAGGAGGCTGACCTGCGGTGGAAGCTTGGCTGCGATGAGGAGGTTCAGCCGGTGGCTCAGTAGGCTTCGGTGAAGAGAATGGTGGCCGTTGTTGGTTGTTGGTGATGGAAGAAAAAAAGTTGCAGAGGAGAGAGGCTCTGCGGTCACGGTGGCTGTTCTACCACTGGTGAGGATTTGGGTTCGTAGGGAGGCTGCGCCGCCGTCTGTTGGTGGAGTAGAAAGGTGTTTGTGGGGGCTTCAGGGGCTGAAGACACGGTGGGGAAAGAAGGAAGGGAGGGAAATGTTGGCTGGAACCGGAAATGAAAATTTTCTCCACTCTTGGAGCATGAAAATCACATATATTTATAGGTGGCGGAAAAGGGACACCTTTTCTCTTCTAGTGCCAAATTTCGGCCCTTGTTCGACCCGAAAGCACTCCAACCATTGCTTCAAAGCAATGATGAACTGCTAGTTTTATACAGGAAAATGGTTGGTCGGGTTGGATACTTTGGAGCGGTGTCGCTGCCTCTGCAGCCTCGATAAGTCCGAACAATTTATACTAAAGTGTAGTCAGGTATCACATGATCATTTTCATGAGGCTTTATCTAATTTGGAGAAGAAACGAGGCGTTAAACGCCTTGGGAAGAAAGCCCCTTGGGCAACCTCACTAGAGAAGAAGATGAATAGTAACTTTTCTACCAATTACGCTTTAGTCCTTCAATTTGTGGCTTATCTCTAATTACATCCCTAATTGACTTCAAAATTTCAATTCTGTTCAATTTCACCCCTGAAGAACTTCAATTCAAGCCCCTGATTTCAATGTCTATTTCCCCTTTGGTTATTGGTTTCAGATTTATTCAATTTAACTCTTAATCAATTTAACTCTTAATCGATCAATAAACTTCTAATTTCTTCAATTTGACCCCTGATTTGGTCAATTTCAATCTCTATTTACACGCCTTTTCCAGTTTGGTCCTTGGTTTTGAATTTCTTCAATCAAGTCCCTAATTGGCCATAAAACTTCAATATTTATGCAATTAAACCCTTAATTTGACCAAATCAACTCTCAAAACTTCTAATTTAACTCAGAACTTTAATTTTTTCTAATTAAAGCCTAAATTGACTTAAAAATAAATTTTTCTTGCAATCAAACCCTTCATAAATTCAATTAAACCTCCAATAAAATTTAATTGAGTATATAAATATATTTTTTTTTACCTTTCTTCTTCAAGTTGAATTTTCTTTGTCAATAGGACTCTTCATCTATAAAAAAATATACTATCAAATTTTAATTTTTTAGCCTCCTCGACCAATTTCTAGCTATTTTCTTGGCGCTCTGACATTCTCTTCTCACTGTTACTATTTTTTTTATTTTTTTGTTTTTAATCCGAACATATATATTTTTATTATTATTTTTTGGAAAAAAAAGATGAAATTAAGGAATAACTCAAAAATAAGTTATGACAACTCAAAGACATGATTTCTCCCCATACAGAAAAACCACTTTCGTTGCTGCAATCCTATTGAGCAACACATTCATTATCAACATCTCTATTACTAGCACAAAATAACAAATTAGTGCAACATTTTATATTGTTTTCAAGAACACACCAAATCTTAGTTTTCCTATTCTTATTTGTCTCGTCAATAAAATATAAATCAAACTAAATAAGGCTAAAGCATTTATAATAATACATATCCTGGATTTTTAACTTGAGCAACAAAATTTCCAAACAGTACAATGTAATTTAAAAATCCAACACATACCAACTTCAATCTATAACAAATTATACAAAACCCATATGAAAATCCTTGAATTTATAAACCCTTAATTCTTTATTAATCTCTCTAGATCCTAATTTTCATTCACTTTCCCTGGAAAAGAGCATAATCATGGTTGTTACTTCAATTAGATTCAAGCCCACCAAACAAATTTAAAAATATCATCTCCAATGACATGCATACTATAAAATTAGACATCATGTTTTTCAAGCAATAACTCATCCAGATACAAAGCTTGTCAAAAAACAAACTTTTAGTGACCCTAAAACTAGCGGGGAAAAACCCAATTCTTGTTAGTTTTTTTTGCTCAGTAATATTTTCAAGCAAAATATAACAACAACAACACCAGCAGAACCTACTATCAAAACCCAATTCAGAAAGCCATCAAAATTTGTTAGGGACATATGGTGATAAAGCTCCAATTTCCTTGTCCGGTCACATTTCCTAGCTTTCAAGAACCTGAAGGACACATTTAGATTGATTATTTTAGTCCTAACTAATTGGATAAATTATATATTAATTCTCAATTTTTATACAACTGCTATAAATTCTAAAATATATACAGAGTTTTGTCTTTTCCATGACACTCTGATGCCATTGCATTTTTCTAATGCACTCCACTCTTTAGCAAATATTTATTTTTGCTTCAAAGTTATGATTGAAATTGAGATAGTACTGGGTATTCTTTAGCAACAAACAATGTGTACAAATAAATATATGGACACCCACATGTCATTTCCCACGAATAAAAAAAAACACTATAGCGCTCCAAGGATGCAACGTGTGCTACCTTTATTTGGTAAATAAGGATGAATAGATTGGCTTTTACCTTGATAGCCATAAAGTCCCTTGGTATGGCTCTGACCGCCAGCATATTATGTAGGAGAGTTGGATACAAAATAAGCAACTGGTGACTGCTAGCAAAAAGAATGTGCAAGCGACAATTAAAAGAAGAAGGAAGCAATAGATAGGGAACAAAGTTTAAGAAAAAGAAATTATTAGCTCATCTAGAACCGGACATCCATGCGCATCAAATTGGAATTAGGAAGAGACAAAGAAAAACCCCCAAAAGGATTCTATTTTTTTCTAAACTTATTTTCTTCTCTGCTACCATGTCCGTGGAAGACCTAACCACATTTCTGTTACTTCTACATAGACAAACAAAAAAAGCCAGATACTTATACCTGAAAGTACTTGGAAAATCTAGAGTGGGTGGACCTTTTGTTGCAGAGTTGTGATTCCCATTACAAGCCTCTTTAGCCGTTCTTGTTCAAATTCTAAAAAATCAAGAAATTAAAAGAAAAACTCAATCCACATCAATTTCATAAGCAACTCAAAAAAAAAGAAAATATTGGATGATCATAAAATTGATATATAACCCACAAATTAAAAACTCAAAAACCCTAAATCAAACAACCCAACAAACATCAATTCGGGGAAAAAAATCAAATTACCTGAGAGTGTACAGAGTTGTCGTTATGAATGGAAGAAAAGAGAGAAAACTTGTTTGATTCCAATCAAAAGACTCATTGCGTACCCACTCTTCTGGATGGAGAACTTGGATGAAAAAAATGAAAGAAATGATATAAAATCAGAGAGAGAGAGAGAGAGAGGCTGGTATGGTTTTTTTTTTTTTATGAATGGAAAAACGACTAGACTGAAAAGACTATACCCATATTTTAATTTTCTTGGGTATCAAGAATAAATATGTCTTTTCACTGTATATTCTAAAAATGAAAAAACCTAAACACTAACCTGGTTACGAATGGTTGTGGAATCATTTACCTGTTTATAAAATCATTAGCATATTTTTTTAATGTTTTAAAAATATTTTTTTATTTATTTTAAATTAAATTTATTTTAATATTTTTGAATTATTTTGATATTAAAAATAATTTTTAAAAATAAAAAAAATATTATTTTAATATATTTTTAACCATTCTAAATACTCATAAAAAAAATAACAAATAACTCTGAATTAAAGATAACATTTAGAAAAAATTTATTAATTTTTTTAAAAAAAATATTAGATACTGCTGAGTCTGGCAAACCAAGCTAGCTTGCCTAACCTATTTTGCCAGAGCCTACACGATTGGGCTTTTAATTTTTTTTGTTTGCAACTGGGGTGAACGAGCCCTGAATTTCTTTGGAAAACCTAGATTTTGGCCATTGTAGTGACTAAATAAAAACCTATTTTTTAATTTTTTTTTGACTCAAAACACCTATAAAACACCGTAAAAACTGTGATAAACTTATTTATAGTCTCAAAAAATCGTCTCAAAAATCAAAATCAACCTGAATCCAAAAATTAACCCGAGTTCAAATTCGTTTTTTCATAAACTTTAAAGGTATAAAAACACATAATATGAACTCGTTTCCTCAAATAAAATCATTTGATATAAATTGGTATCAATAACACTTTTCTCTCTCTATTGCTGGAATTCGGAGACGTTTCTCACTTTTCTTTCAACTAAGAACTAAAAAATATCAAAAATGAACTTTTGTACCAAAATTAAATTGAAAAAATATTGAGGTACTGAAATTATATAATTTATATAATTTTTAAAGTTTAAGGATTAATCTACATTTTTTATGAAATTTATAGCATGACACTAATATTTGAAGTATTTTTTATTTTATTATTTCTTTTAATCTTATATTTTCATAAAAAATCAAAATCAATTGATATTTGATTAGAATTAATCATTTAAAAAAAATTAAGAGTTAAATTAAAAAAAAAATTACATAACTCATCCACGGTAATTTATAAAAAGATGAACAATAAAGTCTTTTGTCTTAGTATAATAAAATACCCTAGAGTAATACTTAATAGTAAATTTCTGAAAACGTCCCAATTTGAATTTACCAACATCAACAAAGAAATTCCAATTTCCAAATAAGGAATAAAAAAGGGTTCAAAACCCTAATATTCATAAATAATAATAATCAATCACTTTGCTATCTATCTCTCGTCTAGGGTTACCGTTGAGATATCATCATCACTTTCGCTTGGCTCAATCAATCGATGTAATGAAGCGAGAGCGAGATCACCAGTTCGAATGCGGAATATGCGGAGCAGAAGACCGGTATCTCCTCCACAACGTCCGCCACCGTACCCCATCCTACCGCCGCCTTTGCACGAACTGTCTCTTAAAAGACCACCGTGGTCTCTTCTGCCCTTTCTGCTTTAGTGTTTATGAAGAACCACTCCCAATTGATCGATCCATGTGTAACAAATGCCCTTCCATCTCTCACAAACCTTGCATCCCTTCCAATTACCCTCACCACACTCCCTTCATCTGCCCCTCTTGCTCCTCCCCCAATTTCTCCTTCTTTAATCCTACTACAAACGGAGATTCTCCTTCCGGCAGGATCATCGATAGAGATTCCGCCAGAGCGCTTGTTGCTGCCGCCAAGATTGCTGCCGTTTCCATGACGAAAGCGGCGGCGATGGCCAAGGTTGAAGCTGAGAAAAGGGTTAAGGAAGCTACTTATGCAAAGAAGAGAGCTAGAGAAGCGCTTGAAAGGCTTGCTTATTTGGCTGCCAAAGAGAAAGAGATTATGGAGGGAAAAGGAGGAGGAAGTAATTATAATGGGCTTTATCTAGCTCCTCCTCCTCCTCCTCCGCAGATTACAGGGAAAGTGGAGAAATGATGATGATTTTACTTCTAAATAGGGTAAACTAGCGCTGCTGCTACTACTGCTTTCCTTGTCTTCTCTCTTTTGGTTTTGGATTCTTGGATATGATGGATGATGTTGCTATTGTTGTTAGAGATGATTTTCATTATGTTTAGTTTTTGGACAAATTTCTGTCTCTTTTTCGCTCTGAGTTTCAATCATCATCTTTAATAACTTTTTACTTGTATATTTTGGTGTTTAACTCACTAACTACATATATCCTTTCATCTTATCAATCATTTTGCAAGTTAAATTTCTCTTTCTTTCTTATGCATCTTGAAAAAGTATTAATTGATTTTTTTTTATCTCCCAAGCTACTAACTACTATTAAAAGAAGGAATTAGCACAGGCAATTCTGGGATTGGGACTTTATTGTGAAGTATGCCATGAAATTGTAAGTTGGAGCTGCTGAGTCTTTATGGAGTTGATTGAGAGTTGGAGTCGTAGCTGCTGAGTTTTTATGCAGTTGATTGAATTTTGGCAGGGGCACTCTAAAGTAGAGGAAGCTAAATAACAATTTATTGTGGCTATAAGTGAGTGAATTATTACATCTTCCCGTCATGTTTTGATTGAAAATGGAAATGCAACTGTCTGTCTTCTTCTCCACCTGCCTTGCCTTCCTTTATTTGTTTTCGTTGTGATTCCTTCGTTTCTGGTTTCTTTATGCGTTTCAGTTCACCTGTTTTTTTTATTGCTTAGAATAATGCCAAATGAAACTTTGGAGTTTTAACAAAAACCTTTACACGCTGGCTATGCTATTATTAATTTATCTTCTGGCTAAAATCAGTTCAAGTTGGGTGGTGCTGCTTCGGTTGATGGCAAATCTGCTGATATTATCTATTTCAACATATTGCTGCTAGGAATCTGTTCTGTTATTACAGATTGCCTTCAAAGTTGGAAACGGGAGGACATAATCATCATCTTTATCGGAGGTATTTTATGGCTTACAGTTACAGTGACTACTAGTACACCAACAAGGATTATTAAGAATCCTCTCACAACAACATTACCTGGTTTCGTCGTGCTTCTTCTTCTTCTTCTTCTTCTTCTTCTTCTTTTCCCTCAACTCAAGTTTTACTTGTTCTGATGAGTGATGGATTTGTGAATTCCCATCGAGGGGAAAGGATAAATAAGGAGAGACTAAAACCAAATAACACGAAGCTCCATTTTCTACAGACAAGGGTGTCTTAAATTAGGAAGATTGTATTTTTTTTCAGCAGGATTGCATAAGCATGTTCCATTGTAGGTGCTGTATCTCTGGTTTACAAGCAAAATTATCTGCTGAAGGATGAGATTTTTTTAGAGGAAATGATGGCTGCCAGAGAGTTAATTTTGCAGTCCTGCAAGCAATATTCTCTGAAACGGGTTCGTACTTTGTGAATAGTCGAGAGCCAATGTTGAAATCTACAAAGAAAAGCCTCCTAATTAAATATGGCATTCTACGAAGCCATCAGTTTGCACCGCCAAGTATGCTTTACAAACGTTAATGTTGTTGATGCTAATCTGATGCTCGAAGTCCCAAGTCCACATAGATTAATCTGAGTTCTAATTAATCACTGATTTATCCCATTTTATAGTTTCAACTTGTATATTTGCGGATGGTATTAGGGGCTGCACTCGATTCCACCGCCGATAATTTAGTAGACAGTGAACAAAATATATACGTCTAATTAGCTAGCTTAATAACTTTTATTGTATAGTTAGGTAGCTAGCTAGCTTTTAATTGTTATTTGCTGCCCATCCCAAGTTTCTTGATTTTGAGGGACCGAAAAAGAGAACGGAAAAGTCTTTCCTTTTTTAGTCCCTGAATTCGAATAACCAATTTACATATTATTTTTTCGTCCTTTCTTTTTTCGGGCCAATTTACACATGAATAGAAAAGGACTAAACTTTATTATATTATATTATAATTATATATAAAATAAAACTAAAAGTGCCCGGTGTGTGCATTGTGCCTATGAGGCAATGCTTCGTGGATTACAATAGCAAAATCAAAATGAATTTTGACTCCACATCAAATGTTATCTTCAACAATGGTGTTAAAAGCTTCACATTATCCTTTTCTCGGTACTTAGAAGTGTGTCCATGAAGGAGTATTGTTTAGGCTATGGTGGATATTTCTTTCTTCTTTTTTTTTTTTTTATTATCTTGGATTTCACACCAACCCTTTTAAAAAGCAAATATGTCATATAAGTTTGTATTTATATCAACTTTGATTCTTATTTTTTTATTGTTATTTATTTTGATTTTAATTTTTTTAAGTTTTTTTTTTATTTCAGCCCACAACATTTTATTTTATTTAATTTTTATATTCAATTTGATCTTCATTCTTTTAATTGTTATTTTTATGACATTTTCTTGATTTGTTTTATTTTTCAATTCCATCCATCATTATTTTATTTAATTTAATTTTTATACCAAATTTGGTCTCTCTTTTTTTATTACTATCTGTTATGTTTTTTTAATTTTGGATGATTTGGGATTTTGCTTCGTGAATTTTTCAGGTTTGCCTGTTATAGGGTAACCTGGTCTCATAATTTGCCATAGGTTTCGAAGGTTAGCCTAATTTCACTTCGAGTTTTCTTAGGTTCTGTTTTTAAAATTGATTTTTTTTATTTTCATCCTTTGATATTAGGTTATTAGGCCTTCAACTTTGTAATTTTCACTGATTTTGTTTTACAGGGTTAACATAATCTCATATCTCGAATCACGAGTTAGTCGAGTTGACTCAAGTTGACTCGGGTTTTTTTTATGTTTTTATTGATTTTTTCCCATATTCACCTTTCATTATTTTATTTAATTTTTTTTGTACAAAAATATCCTGATCTTATAATCAGACAACGAATTTGATATGATAACTCGAGTTAGGTTTTTTTTTGTCTTATTTTAAAATTATTTTTTTCTCAATCTTTCCTTCACCGTTTAATTTGTTGGTAATTGAGTTTCAGGTTCTTTTTATTTTTCTCTTTATGAGATTAATATTCTCATTCAATTTTTATTTTAATATCAAATAAGATCATTAAGACATTTTAAGAATATATAGATGATATCTTTTCATAATATTGACAAAGTTTTTTTTATTTGTCATTGTCATTTTTTATAATCATATTATTAAATTAACCGAACTTATTAAACTGATTTGAATCAATGACTCAAATCCTAATTTTCCTTGTTGCTTTAAAAACATTGTTATCACTTGGGCATCTTTTTTTTACATTAGAAAAAAATTAAACAATTATAAAAATAAATATTTGCAAAAAGAGAGAATGAATAAAATTATTGAGGAGAAATGTATTTCTTTGACCTAAACATTGTCATTGCTTGGGCATATTTTTTTTACATTAGAATAAAAATAAACATCTGTAAAAAAAGACAATGAATAAATTTATTGACGAGAAATGTGTTTTTTTAACCTGAATTCTATTTTCTTAGTAATAAATCTCTTGATTGTTTAAATGAAACCTATCATGATCTTAAAGGTAAGTTTTGATGTGAACTTAAAGGGTAAGAACCCTAGAACTCACAATCAAGATAAAAAACAACAAAAAAAAAACTGAAAAAATAGTTGAAAAAAGCTTGACCCAGTGATTACCTAAATCAAAGAATCATAGTTATTGGATGAAAGATCACAACTCGCTGATTATAGGGAAAAAATCAAGAATTAAAAGTGTAAGGATGGATGCCTCAAACCTTTGATAAGTTCTTAAGAGTTTGATGAAGAATTACGAATATAAGTAACCTTGCCACACACACAAAATATTATTTCTAAATAATAAGCAATCTCTAATACAAGCTAAATAAATATATTTATACTTGTTAAAATGTCTTTAAAAGAATGGAAAATATCAAAAGAGTTATAAGAAAAATTGAAAAACATATCATAAATCAATTAGGAAAATATTGCAAATTCTGAATAGTAAATTCTGAGCTTTATCGCAAAGTCTTTTTAATATCCAATCTAGATGAAATTTTACCTCTATAAAAAATAAGACCTTAAGAATCTTTTGGATAATTTTTAGCTCGATTTATCAGTCAAATCAAAAGTTATACTCATTAACATAAAACTACACGTTAGAAAAATAAATTCAATCCACGTGTAAGTAGAAAAACAAGTTGAACTTGCGAGTCTTATAAAAAACAAGGCTTAAATATCTTAAATTTGCTCATCAAATACCTTTTTAAATTGATGTTTCGTTTCAATTATTGGTTCTGATTTTCATAAGTGAATGTCTACTTGGAACCAATGTTTGTTCTCTAGATAATTTTCTGATTTATTTAATTTAACTTGATTGTCTTATTTTGCTATAACCTAGATAATCCCAATCCCCCTCAATTAGTTTTCGTAATACATAAAAATCTAAACTAAACCTTCATCGTGGGATCGATCCCTTTCTTGCTTTATACTATCTTGTTTATTTAAGGTAGGGTAATTAATTTGTGTGACCACGACAGTCGTTGTTGACTTAGAAATTATCAGCGAAAATGAATTTACGGTTGAAGCATGGAATCGTCAGAGAGCACAATTCACTTCCGGTTCAGAAATCATCAACGAAAACTAAGTTGTTGTTGACACAAAAATCATCAGCAAACACAATTTCATGGTTGATGCATGGAATCATTAGCAAACCCAATTCACTGCTGACTCAGAAATCCTCAATGAAAACTAAGTTGCTGTCAACTCAGAAATCTTTAGCGAACACAATTTCACAACTAACACATAGAATTGTTAGCAAACCCAAATTCATTGCTAACTTAGAAATTATCGACAAAAACTAAGTCGTTGCCAACTCAGAAATCATCAGTGAACATAATTTCATGGGTGACCTATGGATTCGTCAACAAACCCAATTTACTGTTGACTTAGAAATCGTTAGTGATAATTGAGTCATTTCTGGTTTTTATACTTTTCCTTGGCTAAGCATAAGGTCTAAGCAAAGTTTTCCCCCTTATAACATACCCCAACCTAGTTGGACATAAATCATAACATCCAATTCATCACAAGGTTATCAACCAATATGCAATCAAGTCTCAACATGTACATTTTACAAAGGTTCTCTTAACCATCATTTCAAGACCGAGACATAATGTTGCCACAATCATACATTCTATGTTTCAATTCTATCATGTCAATTCATCAACACATATTAATAGTCAATTCACATTTCGCAAGAGTCCCATTTCCATCCCATGTCTTATTTCGATAAGGGTGTTCATCATGCAAAGTTTCCTTCATGGTTTCCCTTTTTTCTTTGACTAGACATTGTTGTCCATTCTCTTCCAATTTA
>Ga0325414_1002410_pt1 | contig 18922 bp, 14 predicted proteins | sample PopdelMetagenome_8_FD_206183 | JGI IMG/M metagenome (GOLD analysis project Ga0325414, IMG submission 206183) | Populus deltoides microbial communities from Bellville, Georgia, United States - Leaf-PdKOR-R3 | ecosystem: Host-associated > Plants > Phyllosphere > Phylloplane/Leaf | place: USA... | reverse complement strand
CTGGCATCTCTTTACTAGGAAAAATAATTGTTGGTTGCTAATATCAACCTCCAATAACAACTTTTTTTAAAAAAATCTACAGCAAATTGAAAAAGAAAAGCATAAGAATTCATTTCCAAAAGAACCAGTGTAAAAAAGCACATACTTTTAGAAAACAACTAACATATATTCAAATTCATGTCATAAACAAGAATCCACACCACATTTCTGCAAATCGAAAGTTTAAACCGTTAAACATACAATGAATGTATTTTTAGTTATTAATCACCATAAAACAAGCACAAAAATGTGTTTTCCATTGTGAATTCAGACTGACCAAAAAAAATCCAGCTTCTCCACACAAATCAGAATTTAACATCACACATCGGCCCAGGCCAGCAAACACATGTTCACTTTCACACATAGCAACACATCATTTCCACATTGCAAATCCAAATCCAAGTAGACAACAAACAAGGAACAAGACAAGAACGATACCGGAATCCATTTTTATAATCCAAGGCATGAAGTAAAGAAATTAGCCCTAAACAGGTAACCATCACCTAAAAAAAAGAGTCTTAAGGATTCTAAAACCAAGAAATTAACAAAACCAGTAACCCTGAGTAAACTAACCGCCAATCTCATAATTAGCAACAAGTTACTAACCTTGTTTTTAAACCTCCTCAATGTCTCTTATTTCTCTGGGGCTGTTTCTCAGTGGCTAATCTGTAAATCCAATAAGCCTAACAAAAAAAATCACACCCCATTAAAAATAACCAGAGATCAAGCCACCATAGAAAGAAATTTAAGTGACAGAGAGAGTGTTAGTTAGTTACCAAAGCAAGAACATGGGCTACGGCGAGGAGAACAACCATGAGAGGTACTAAATCGAGAAACCATGGGCGTGGCATTGTGTCTTTCGCCATTTATTGAAGGAGAGTGAGCGTTTGAAGAAGACAAAAGAAGATCTTGATGGCAGCAGCAGCTGGGTTTTGAAGGGGTTGATCGAGGAAGCTTGGAGAAGAGAACTGTGAGGATGAGGACGGGGTTTCTGTTTTGTTGATGGAGTGATTGGGTTGGGCCTCATTTGGTTTTGTAAAAAGCCCAGCTGTTATTAAAACGGGTATTATTGGGGCCTAGGAAAAGAGAGAGGGCCCAATATCCCAGTTGGATTTTGTTCCCTTCGTTTTCAATTCACGATATCTAAATTTATCATTTGCTTTTGTATTCATACTGTTTCAAACCTACTTTATCTACACAAGTCTTGATTATAAATAAAATAGATTAATTTAGATTAATTTAATTTTTTTATTTTATAAAAAAATAATATTATTTTAAAAAAATTAAAAAAAATTCAATAAATTTTAACTAAGTTTTCCATGGACTGACTTGGTTGCAGATCACACAAAGTTAATTCTCCCTCTATTTTTATTAACAACCAGCCCGACATATATTTTAGGTTACAAATTAACTTGCCGAGTCAAGTCAAGTTTATAATAGTCTATTCAATTTGATTGGATGACATTATAAACTTTTTATACTTAAAAATTTGTAAGATACTCGACCAGAAGTAGATTTTTTATTTTTTAAAATCAATTTTAAAAAATATATTTTTAGGGTTAAAAATGAATTAGATCTTCATCCATTAATTATAAAATCATAAAATAAAGTTTGATTTTTTAAAATCCATATATAAAATAATTTAAATGTTTTAAAACTATAAGATAAAAATTTATGCATTTATTAAAAAATAAAATTATAACCCTCAAAATTATTTTAAAAAAAAATTAAAAGAGAAAGAAGATAAGGTTGTATGATGGTTGAATAAATATCTATCTTTAATACAATCAAATAATAATAAAAAATTATTTTAGCTGGTTCAATTGACACCAAGTATTTGACAAATAAGGTTAACTTAACATCTATAGTTGTACTATTAGGTAGTACAACATATCAAAAAGAATTTTATTATTTTTGTTAATAAAATTCAAATTATTGAAAAAATTAGATAGGTAGCTCGTGTTTTGCTATATACCAAGTTGATTTATTTTTTTAACTTAAAAAACAATCTTCAAGCATAGATAGGATGTTTTAAAAAATAAAAAAAAATTTAGTGACTCTAGTCATAGACCTTACTGGATACAATAAGATTTAATTTAATTATATGATAAAAAACCAATGACATTAAATGCATTGATTTCAATTTGGGTTAAAATTTGTACCTATAACCTAAGTTATGAGACTGAAATTATCATATATAAAAAATTTATGAAATCTAATTTTTAACAATCCAAAGTTAAAAGATGAAATTCAAAAAAACAAAATTAATTTTGAAAAAAAGACCCAAAGTAAAATACAAAAGGCAGTTAAAAAAATAAAGACCAAATTTGATAAAAAAATAAAATGAAATAAAACGATGTAAAAGTCTAAAGTCCATCAAAGTTAGCATGGAAAACCTGTGAGATAGGTCATGAGGCAATACTATACTCATAGAAAGCAGAATAAAAAAAAATAAAGAAGTAGATTCCTCAATAAATTTATTGTTAAAAGATGAAATTGAAAAAAAAAATTGATGTAAAAAAAATTAAAAAACCAATGGCAATCTAGATTAGCATTTCATACACTGCATTGAAAAAACTTATGAACTCAATTATTAAATAATCTAATGTTGAAGGATGAAAAAAAAAAAGTCAATCTAAAAAACGAATCCAAAGAAAAGAAAAGGTAATTAAAAGAATGATGATAAAATTTGACGTAAAAATAAAATGAAATAACATAATGTAAAAACCCAAAGCCAAACCAAGTTAGCATGAAAAATCCTCAACTCAGGTTGTGGGGCCGAGTTATCCTTATAAAAAACAAATTAAAAAAAAAAAAAACTCAATATTCAATAAATCTAATATTGAAATGTGAAACTGATAACAAAATTAGTGTAAAAAAAAGGACCAATATCAATTCGAATTTAACACTTCATACTCGTGATTCAGATCATGAGATCGAGATCACTAAAAAAAACTATAAAGCTCAATTCGCAGCAATTGAAGGATCAAATTAAAAAAAAAAATTAATTTTACAAAAAAATCCAAAACAAAAAAAAATTAAAAAAATAAAAATTAAATTTGACATAAAAAAATTACCCACTAATATTAATATTAATGGCTGATATAAATCGTATTTCACAAGCCTTGTGAGGTATAGAATTTTTAATTTAGTATACGAAAGCCTACATGAAATATCTTACATATATATATATATATAAAAAAAAAAAGACTACATTACTCTCAAAATAAGTTAATGAATTTGTTTGGGAAGGGTAAATGATTATTTCACTGCAAACCTTTATTAAAATGTGAGTGTGTGCAGTAAAAAGATATATCTTTTAATTATTTTTTAATTTGAAATTATAATTGTAATTGTTCCAACCGCCAACGCATATATATCATTATGGTGTAACTGTTCCCTACAGTTGCCAAATAGCCCAAACGTGTCAGCTATTGAATGCCCAAGCAGACACCTCTCTCTCCCCCTCCCTCCCTCTCTCTCCCTGTCATCATACGCGAAACCAAAAGGCCCCCTCCCCGCTTGTCTACGTGTAAGCATTTTGGCAAACACCTACTGTGCAAACTCTCCGTCTGATGCCTTCACTCTCTTCTACTCAATCTTGATGAGATCCCATTTCACCCAATGAGGAATGCCTTTGTCTATCTCAAGCGTCACCGCCAACTCTCTCTTCTCTCCAATGGCACCGCCTCCACAATCATCCGAAATTTCACTTCTCAGCGCAATCAATTTCCGCATCAAAAATCGTGAGTGAATTTTGACGCGAAGAGAATTTTTAACATTTTTTAAAAGAATTTTGTAGTTTTCCATCATTTCTCTCATTTTGTTCTTTATTTGTTTTGCAGGTTTTCTACGGCGCATACGAGTGTACACGGCGGAAGGCCGTCGGCGGAGTATGCGAAACTGAGGAAAGAATCACTGGAAAGTGAATTTAAACAAGCTCTTAGTTATAGCTCTAAAAAAGATTCAATAATTTATAGATTCGGTCCCCTTTTAGCTTTATATAGAGCAACTATCATTTCCTTTCATGTTTTGAAACTTACCGCCTGGCAGTTGTTCGTACACGACATCAAAAAACGTGCTGTTAAGGTATATTAATTTTGTTGTTTCTGTCTTTCTTTTATGCTTGACATGTAATAAATTACGTCACTTGTTTGTTTGATTAGTTTAATTTTTTTTTTCAATTTTGATTATTTGAAAAAGAGGAAATTTATTGCAATTGGGTTATGATTTTTGTGCAGTTTCGTGAAACTTTGATCCGCTTGGGACCTTTTTACGTCAAGGAAAGTGCAATTCTTTTGAATTTGTTTCTAATTCTTTTTCGTTCCGCATCTTATGTTGCCATGTCAAGTTATCATGCTAAATGCTACTGGAAATGTCATCAGTTTGTTTTCCATTCTAGGCGGTGATGGAAAAATTAATAAGTTGTTGCTTAATTGGTAAAGTTGGCAAGTTACTTGAATGTCTAGGAGCTAGCATTTGGCAGTTGTTCTTTCATATGTGGATGTGAAACTTTGGAACATCATCTGCGTAGTGCATTGAATGGAATGAGGCGTAAATCATAATAATAATTGCATCATAATAGTTTCTGCAGTTTTGGATCGATAGTTATTAGGATTGAAGAATTAAACAGCATAAAATTCTGTAACGGGACAGAATTGCTCTCTTATTCAATCCATTTGAATTTACAGCTTGGACAGGCTCTGAGCACTAGACCAGATATATTGCCGACTGTGTATTGTCAAGAGCTTGCTAAACTACAGGTATGGCTTCCTTCTTCCACAAGTGATTCCATTTGTGGTTTGTATGATCTGATTTCACGACTTAGACTTTACAAATGGAGATTTTGTAATTATTTACTTATTTTCTTGGTCTTATAGTTCAAGTCCTTCTCTTATTGCTAGGATCAAATTCCACCATTTTCAACTCATGTTGCAATTAAATCAATTGAATCCCAGCTGGGTCGCCCTATCACACAAATATTTGCTGACATTAGTCCAAAGCCTATTGCTGCAGCGTCTTTGGGACAGGTGTATAAAGGTTAGATGATCTCTTCTGTTTAGTGGGAAGATTACATACCCTTATTTTAATTGTATAAAATATCAACTTACCTTTATAATTAAGAGGAGTATCATGGTATTTGGGAGATGATCTTTTTGTTTTGACTTTTAAGAAAGTAAACTAAATCTTTCCACTTGTTTCAAGTATTGCAGCTCATCTGCATTCTGGTGAACTCGTAGCTGTTAAAGTGCAGAGACCTGGTATGCATCTTTTATTAACTCTTGATGCCCTGTTATTCCGCATGGTTGGCGGCCAATTAAAGCGTTTTGCAAAGGCACGCAAGGATCTATTAGTAGCAGTGAATGAGATGGTGAGATATGCAAGAAAGTTAATAGAAGTACTGCGTGCATATCATACTCATGAATTCCAGAAACTTTTTAGGAGTAGATTAAATTCATCTTGCCGGACCAGACTTTTTGGACCATGAAAAAATATATCAATTTCTATTTGCCAGTTTAAAGGGTTTCATATTTTATTAGCTATTATGAAAGCACTCGCTGTACTTGGCACAATGTTAGCTTGCCTAACTGGTCAAGTCAGTCACTTGAAAGGTTTTAAGGTGACCCAGCTTCAATCTGGCTCCTACCAAGCACACTAGGATTTGAGGGAGAGGGATGAGAGGGTGGGCTATCCCTACTGTGTAGTTTGAAGCCCAATAGGCCTCCCAATGAACCCCAAAAAATGCTGACATTCTTGAATTCAATGAAAGTTCAGGCTGGGCAGCTTGGTGCATGGAATTTAGAACACGTCTACGAAAAAAGCTTTGATAATTCTTTTGACATGCTAACAAAAAATTTAAGTTTCAGTACTAATGTCTGTTCTGTGTGTCTTTGAATAGATTTAGCTAATGGCCTACGTGAGGCCAGGTGTTGGGAGATGTACTATTGATACAATATTTCCTTTGTCCCCACCTTTGTAGTTCCATAATATTTAGATAATTGTAGGGTAAAGTACATCTCAGATCTAGATTACCAAGTTTTGCTGTTCTAAGTTATATGACAATAGGAAATCATAACAAGAGGAGCTTACTTTTCACTGAACAGACAAAAAGGAAATTTAAGGAGTGGCCTCTCTCTCTCTCTCTCTCCCCCATGTTCACACAAACAAGAACACATATGGACATGAATTGCTTAGAATTTTATTCATGCTATATATTCCTCTCAGTTTTTGTTTACACGCATAGCATCTTCACAATCTTTTTAATGAGATTGTACATGCTTATGGACATCCTCAGGTCTATCTTGAATGAACAGGTCAGGCACATGTTTGATGAAATTGATTACATCCTGGAGGGGAAAAATGCTGAACGCTTTGCTTCTCTATATGGTGATGACCTATGCGTGTTCTTTGATTCTTTCACCCTTATTACTCATGTGTAGATGATTAAGTTGACAAAGGCCATTAGTATGTCCTATATGACTTTCAGTGTCCTGTTTGAATTCCAAAGTTTTTAACCCTTGTATAACGACACATTTCGATCAATCCACTAGTGAGGTATCTTCTTCATGACAAGGTGTAAATTAACTATTGAACAACAAACCCATAAAGCATTCCTATATTTATATTTTGCAAGTTAAATTTGAATCATGAAAAGCCAATGGTCAAATGTAGCATGTGAAGAAGTTGCATTTATAACTCTTGTGCTGCCTAAAGTTCAATTATGAAAACTCATTAGTCACGCATGGTGTATGAGGTTAATTTCCATTTTTTCCCCGTCAGTGAGTATTGCTGTGTGTTGGCTGTTATTATATGTATCCCATGATTTTCATCTGGTGATCTGGTAACTTTCTCAAGCATGCGAATTCAGATTAATGAACTCTGCTTGTTTTCATCAGGTAATGATCCAAAAAGTCGTCAAAATGCTACAATTGGTAATACTGTGAAAAATGAGAAAGAAAATTGCATTAAAGTTCCTAAAATATATTGGGAATTCACTCGCAAGGCTGTTCTTACAATGGAATGGATAGATGGAATCAAACTAACTGATCAAGCTGCCCTGGAGAGGGCATGTTTGAACAGAAGGAAGCTGATTGACCTGGTATGTTGCTATAGGGCAGTCCTAATTATTTACCTCGATAGGTCATAATGATCTTCCTTTGTTCCCTGTCCGTGTTAACTAAATACTCAAGCCTTTCAGATCATGGATTAGTAGATGAACTATTAATCTTTTTATTGGTTTTATAGGGATTATACTGCTCTTTGAGGCAGTTGCTCGAGGAGGGCTTTTTCCATGCTGATCCTCATCCAGGGAACCTTGTTGCTACTGACAGCGGCTCTCTTGCATATTTTGACTTTGGAATGATGGGGGATATTCCTCGCCATTACCGTGTGGGACTTATTCAAGTGGTAATGACTTCTATTAGTAATTTTCTTGTATACCAACTCTACCCTTTTGTTATGCTTGTAGACCTTTTACTAATCAAACTTTTTTAAGTATTCCTGTAGATAGTATATTAGTTGTTACATATTTCCAGTCTGGACAGTTTCTGATGAATTCAAATGTCAGTTTCATTCCTTATCACAGCCATATTTTAACATGACTTGTCAATTTAAGTGATTGGCTTATCATGCTTTCATTTTTTCCACCTAAACTACCACAATCTACTTCATGTAATGTTGAAACTTCCATGGCTTGAGAGTGCATGTGCTTTTGATGAATGCTTGTGTGCAAATTTACTTGTCTTTGATATATGCTGCTGCTGCTGAATGCTTCCATGCAATTTGCTTTAGAATTGAGATTTTGCATTTGTTGATGCATTTGCATTTCTTTCAGCTTGTGCACTTTGTTAATCGTGACTCTCTGGGTTTGGCAAATGATTTTCTTTCTTTGGGATTTATTCCTGAAGGGATTGACATACAATCAGTTTCAGATGCACTGCAAGCATCCTTTGGTGATGGGACAAGACAGTCTCGAGATTTTGAGGTTTGCACCTGCAGTTCATGTTCCCTTGTATACACACACAAAAAAATAAAGAAAAAAAAAAGGGGAAGAATTTATGTAAATTTGTATGATGTTGAAGCACTGAATAGTGAGCCTCAAGGCTTAATGGATTTTAAGGAATCTGCTATGCCTCGAATCTCTTTCTCTTCTTCTGCAAAGCTCATGTTGACCTTTTCCCTTGGTTTCAGGCCATATTGAACCAACTATATGATGTTATGTATGAATTCAACTTCTCACTTCCCCCAGACTATGCACTGGTGATAAGAGCACTTGGATCACTTGAAGGCACAGCAAAACTTCTGGACTCTAATTTCAAAGTTGTTGAAAAAGCATATCCCTTTGTAATAGGGAGGCTTTTGGCAGACTCAAATCCTGATATGAGAAGAATTTTGAGAGAACTTCTCATCTGCAATGATGGATCTATAAGATGGAATCGGCTAGAGCGCCTGGTGGGTTACTTCAGAGCTCACAATTCGACAGACTTCTAATGCCATAGTGCTTGCATTGTTTATCTTATAGTGAAAGACATTCCTGCCACTCTATATTTTTTCCTTTTCTTTTATTTTAATAATGTTTTCAAAGGTTAATTATAATATGGAATTTAATATGGTTGATCAAATTAATGTACCTCTGCTCTGAGTAATCTCCTGAAGTCATTTCTGTCTTGTTCCAGGGGGAAGCAATATCTGAACAAGCTTCAGACTCAACTGAAGAGTCCCCTGATTCTGAAGGAAATTCTTCAGATCCGCTGGGATGGAAATCATTTGACATGCGTTCTGTTGTTAATGCCACAGAAGATCTTTTGCTATTCATTCTATCTGAAAAAGGTGGCAGGGTGCGTGTTTTTCTTCTCCGTGATGTGATTAAAGCAGCAGATGTTTTTCTACAGGATGAAGTTGCTGGCGTGTTAAATGAGAAACCTGAAGCAAGAGAGGCGTCAGACTCTGAGGTTTGTTAAAATTCACTTTGTTGCTTTAGTCTTACAATCTGGCTATTGATAGCTTGGAGAATTCATCGTGCTGTAGACCCTAGAATAAATTCCTGAATGCAGATTGTAACAGACGAATGCAGGTTGCAACTCTGTTACAAATAAACCACACGTAACTATAGAAAGTTTAATTTAGAGCTCTATTGATTGGTTATTAATACAAACACAGTTATGAGACCGAAGAAAGAATATTGCATAGGAAGATTTTGTGCTGTCATGTTTGGAGAGGTTGCTGTTAGGTTTTGTTATTTGCTTTCTAACCTCAACTTTGCAGGTAAATGCCACCCACACGAGAGTTGCCAAGGGTTTTCACTATCTACGTCAAGCAGTAAAGCTGGCCCCAGAGTTGTGGACCGCAATGCTTATACGCATGGCATTGAAGCCTGAGGTTCATAGATTTTCCTTTGACGTCATTTCAGCATTAATTACGCACTTCAGCCATAAACTTCCTGAAACTTTTTGGATTTGTATGTCTAGACATCTCCACAAGTTGGTGAGAAACCACACGTCTGATGAACTATAATATCTGATACAACCAATCTAGCAGCTCCTTTATGATCATCATGTCTCTTATGTTTCTCAAAGTGACAAGACATACAAGTTCTTGGCATGCAATGTAAGAACGAACCCACTCCCACGGTAGTTTTTGATGGTGAACAGACATTGAGATATCTGATATTCCATGCTTGCTGCTGTCGGTGAGGTCGGTGAGGAGGTCAAGAGAGAGGTGTTGAGTGTTGACAAAGGAAATGGAGTTTCCACATGGCAAAATCATTCAAATATTTTCTTGTCTCTCTTTCAGTCAATAGGGGTGGGAAGGGAAGAGTAGTTTTGATCAGAAACGAAACTTTAGAGAACCTTTAGGCCCCTACTTATTACCTCACGACATGTCTCCCTCTTCAGATCCATTTTACTTGTTGCCAGGGAACTTCAATAACCCTAATAATAACCCTATTTGGCTAGAATAAGCTACTCCTGTAGCCATTTGGCAAGGTTCAACACGTTTCTCAATTTTGTTTAGACAGGTGGAAGTTATATGGTTGTTGCTTAATTATTAAAATAAAGTCTAGGTTTTTAGGGTGGTTTCAATGCTATATAAAGCTCATTGGAAAATGATATTATGGTATCACATTTTGTGCATGTATTATTGAAAGATCTCAAGATATTAATCAAATCAAGAGATAAATAAATAAATAAATAAATAGATCAAGGAGCAATGGACGTCGACATGGTTGTCTATGTAATTGGAATCAGACAAGATTGACATTTCATCATGCAAGTTTGTCAAGACCTTTTTCTGTTGTTTTTCCTGTTTTCAAAATCATGCCATGGGGTGCATCACTGGACGGTTTGTTGCATTTATAGTTGTCAAATCTATCAGAATTGATCTGGAAAAGAGTTTGGATCACTTAGTAGTTGGATCGGATCGACTCGACTTGTGGGTCATTGGTTAAATATTTTTATTAAAATGATACTTTATTTTTATTGTGAATGAGTTTAGATCATATTTTGTTAAGTTAATTATGTTTGATCGAGTTAATATTTTGTTTAATTTAATTAGAAATTCAGTCCCTGCCAAGTTTTGAATTCTAAGTTTCTTACATCAATCCTATTTTTTTTTTTGAAAACTTGCAAAAAAATAATCATGTAATTCAATACTATTTCTTACTCTTCTCATGATGCAGCAACTCAAAATTGAGTTTCTTAGCTTTTAAAACACTTTTAAGTGACTTCTTTGCTTATCATCCTAGCTTTAAGTTACTAACCCAAATATGCTTAAAAATAGTTTCTCATGCTATCCAACCATTCTCAGTCAGAACCCCAATTAAAATTCTCAATTGAATTCTGCATTCTTTTAGGTGTAATTCTACATTATTTTCAAGAATTGCCTAATTGTGTTTCATGCCTTCATTTTTAGTGAACGTTTGGAAACGCGGTTGTACCCGGATTTTCAAAATATTTAATGTTTTACTAAAAATTAAATTTTTTTTAATATATTTTGGATCGTTTTGATACACTGATCTCAAAAATAATTTTTTTTTTAAAAAATAAAATATTATTTTAATATATTTTAGCATGAAAAGCTCCATAAATAAAAGGAAAGGTTTTTAGAACTCAATTTAGTAATTGTTATTGAAAAAAGGTAAGAAACTTAAAGGAGAAATCTAATTGAGGAACTCGAATAGATAAGATCCTAGTTAAGAAGATTACCTTTTTGGAGACTATCGCAAGAACCAACGAATTCGAATATTTCCCATAAAGCTTACAACTTCCTTCCACCATGAAATTTTTCAAAAATAACATAGTTTCATCTGTTAGTAATCCTAGCTTTTTTCATTTATTTACATATATATAGTTATTAATTTATTTAATTAAATACTTGCATAAGCTTTTTATTTATATTTAAAACATTTTATGTAAAAAAACATCAAAATAATATGCAATTTTTAGTGGAGCACGGCAAAATAGCTAGTTTAAACTAATCTAGCACCATCTAAACCATGTTCACAAAATCTGGTCTCAAACTGCTTTGTGTGATCATGGAATTGAAAATTACGATACTTCTCGAACAAATTAAATTTTATAAAAAACAAACAAATAATATCTTTGAAGAACTTATTAAAAGATTTGAATTTAATACCTCATGCCATGATCCACCACCCTGGAATTTTATTGTTATCGAGCTTTAAATTAAATGGAATAAAAATTGATTTAATTAATATTTTTTAAAAAAATTAAAATAATATTGTTTTAAATAATTAACCTGAACATATATATAGTAAAATTTAATAAATTTACCTCATACACATAGAATCGGTAAGATGATTACATTAAATGTTTTTAAAAAAAGTCAACTTATCATTAAGGGATACGTGAGATCCAACTACTTTAAATAAGTAATGGTATTAACCACAACCAATTAGAGGATAAGAAGACTTTTATTTATCCAATCAGGCAAACACTGAAAAGAAACAAAACACTCAGCTGCACCACAGCACAAGATAGAAAAACTTACACCTTCACGTGCATGGATGCCACGTGTGGAGTCAATGATAAAGTAGCAAATTTGGACTTGACTTAGTCCCCCTTTCCCTCACGCAACGGCTACGCGCACGAATCCCTTACCATGTACTGGAAAAACAATTAGAACTACCCTTCATCTTTTCTCGCTGTCTATATTTCTTAAAAAAAAAAAAATAATTTTGATCCATCTCCTTCTCTCTCATTTTTTTCCTCTCTCTCTAAAAACTGAATCCTGCCTCTCTCTCTCTCTCTCTCTCTCTCTCTCTCTCTCTGTCTGTCTGTGGCGTCGTTTTGTGCTTAACGCCTTTTAAGCGTTTCCGTTTCACCTCATGGCATTTTGTTTCTCTTCTTTCTCTCAGGTCATTATCTCACTCCATTTATTTATTTATTTATTTTGTCTATTTTTGATCGTGTGAAATAGGAACGAATTTGAGTCTAGTTTTTGTTTTTTGGAGATTTAATTGGTTAATGCAATTGTTATTGATTTTTTTTTTTATAATTTTGAAATGTAATTTGTTCCTTTTTTTTTTTTAAGATTTAATGTTTCTTAATTAATGTGATTCTAATTGTAATCGAAGATCAAAGCTAGATGATTTGATTTTTTTTTTAGTTTTCTATTTTTGAACAAGTAATTCCTGAGAATTCTGAATCTTTGTTTTTTAGATTTTATGTACTTTTGATTTATCAATTAATCAACTTACTTATTATTGAATTAGATGTTTTTTTTATATTCTATTTTTGAATTTGTGTGTTAATTTATGAGATTAGGTTAATAAATGTAATTTAGGTTTGATTTTGCTTGTGTTTTAAGCTATTTAAGTTTCCTAATTTTTTCGTATTTGGGTTGTTTTGCAGGTTAAGTTCCTGAATTAGAAATTATTTGAGTAAATGTTAATATTAGAGGGATTAAATTATAACAAAGTGTATTATAGAGGAAAATTATTAATTCAGTCATCATCATTGTTGTTGTTGTTTGTGTAGTTGTGATTAAGGAGAGAAGTGTGTAGTGATTTTGTTGAAGGAATGGGGTATTTGAATTCAGTTTTATCATCTTCAAGCCAAGTTTATGCTGATGATGCACCAGTAAGCGGTGGCGGTCTCAGGTTTTTCTTAATTATATCTTCCTTGTCTTTGTTCGATTTGTAATGCTAATGTTTTGGTTTGGTGCAACCAATGATGAATTGTGTGTATTTGGTAGTATGTTGTTGTTTATGACATGAGTTATTGCTTTGTTGTTGTTTTTCTGTTGATTAATATTTGATTGTAACTGGCAAGTATCTTATGAGTTCTGGCTATGAGATGCTTATATATGACTGATGATTAATGTCCAATTGTGAAACCTTTGGTTTTTTTTGTTTGAACATGTAATTTGGATTAAGATAGTCTTGAAATTAATGCATATATGAAGCCCGCAAATTTGGAAAGGTGTATCATATATTCTGTTGATATTTGGTTCTTTGGTTGATTGTACAGCTGCTTGATTATTCTCTGTGATTTTTTTGCATGTCGTTTTCAATGCATCGGTAACGTGTTAAACGAGAGGAATACAACTTAAATCTCAGTTTTGTCATGTTCGATATGTAACTTGCCTTGAAAGAAGCATCCTAGAAAGTCTTGATTCCCTCTTTTATGGATCTGACTTTATTAGATTTGTCGTGTTGGATATGCCAGTGTGTGGTGGAATGAGTTGTTATGTCCTCGCTCACTCTTGTACTTAACTTCTAGAATCCCACAAGACATGTTTTATGAACTTTCCTAATTAATTATCACGTCATGTGGTTTTGACTACTTTGTCTCAGACATGTGATTTAATACTATGAACAGACAGAAACAAGATGCTTTAAAATTTTGAAATGTAGCAAATAGAACTTTTAACTCGAGTATTATTGAATTTCTGTAACCAGCATTTCTTGTTACTCGCCAATTTGTTTTTTTTTTTTAACATTAACCGAGAAGTGGCATTCATGTAAGCCATTTGTGATGCACTACATAATTCTAAGGATCTCATTTTGCATCTCAAAGATTACTTCTTCTCCTCTTCCTCTGCCCTGATTATCTTCCTAAGTTCACAAGATTTGTCTTGATTTGAACTGTTTTCTGCAACAGTCAGAATGGAAAATTCAGTTATGGATATGCAAGCTCTCCAGGGAAGAGATCTTCCATGGAAGATTTTTATGAGACAAGAATTGATGGTATTGATGGAGAGATAGTTGGTCTTTTTGGAGTATTTGATGGTATTTCTCTTATGCTCCGTGTTCATTCATGTAGACATATACATAGCAAGATTACGAGGCCAATGGGAATTGCATTCCAAACCGCGTTTCACTAAATTTTGATTTTTTTTTGCTTAAAATTAATATTTTTTGAATGTTTTTGGATCGTTTTGATGTGCCAATGTTAAAAATGATTTTACAAAAATGAAAAAAAAATTATTTTGATGCATTTCTGAGCGAAAAGCACTTTGAAAAGCAACTGCTATTACACTCCCACACACTACCTTCATTTTCAGGATTGTGTAATGCAATAGAGATATGACGAGGGGAACTTTCCACTAAATGCATGATTCAGCAATGTTAGTTTGATTAGTAACTATAGCATCCTACTTGCCACTAATCTCAGTAATTGTTGGTGTGTGACAGTTATTAGCCATGCAAGCTTGTTGTCTGATGTTGTGATTCTCCATAAATACCTTTCGCAATTTCTTGGGTCCATTTTCTCCTTTACATGCCATGTAGTGCATTATTTTCTGTCACTGACATGTTGTATCCTCAACTAAAGTAGTATCTAGAAAAAATGAGACCATCATGCTTTCATTGACATGTTGCATCCTCACTAAAGTAGTCACTAGACATAATTGAACTATCAAGTCTTAGCTCATGCTGAGGTGGTCCACACCACTTTGTTATGCCATTATTTAGGTCAATGATTAATCATGCCTTCTTTTTTTTGTATTGTTGCTAGCTAGTTGAAGCGTAATATAATCATGGCATATTCTTTGCAAGAATTTGCCTTTTCAGATTTATGAGAGATAATGAAGCAAACTTTTCTGGTATGGGTTTTCAGGTCATGGAGGTGCACGAGCTGCTGAATATGTGAAACATAACCTTTTTAGCAATCTGATCAAACATCCAAAATTTATTTCTGACACCAAATCAGCTATAGGTATCTCATTTCCTTAGTGCCAATGTTCCTTTTTTCTTACAATTTTTAATTCCTCATTCGAAGAATCTGATGTTCAATTTTGAATTGCTCCCTCTTTCGGCAGTTGATGCTTACAATCACACAGACTCTGAATTTCTGAAATCAGAAAATAATCAGAACAGGGATGCTGGATCAACTGCTTCTACAGCTATTCTTGTTGGTGATCGTTTGCTCGTTGCTAATGTTGGAGATTCCAGAGCTGTCATTTGCCGGGGTGGTAACGGTGAGACTCACAATAGTTGTATAACCTTTGCAACTTCTAGGATTCTTTTCATTTTTTCAACATGTGATGCATTTTATGAAATCGCTACCACCAGTTTGCTTTTGTTTTTTTTTTTGTTTAAGTTGGCTATTGCCAAGAATTTAAACAAAATTTTCAATTCATAGTCATCCGACACTGTCTAAAGAAATGATATAGCATAAGGCTACATTGCTGTTGTCAAGAATTAGAAAGAATAATGCAGAAGCAGAAATGATGGATGAAATAGAATCTTGGTTATATGAGTAGGTATCACTTCACTCGTTATTGGGAAGCCGTAATACAAATCAATGTGAACCTTTAAGATGCGTACAAAATCGTTCTTTGAAATTTGGAGAGCTCAATCTGTGAGCTTCAGTTATAGTCCCAGGGTGTTTTTTTTAAGAGATTAGTGCAAAAGATTTGCCCATTGTAAAGTTCTATAGCATGTGTTTGATTATTGATGGAATAAAAGTGTATGCTATGGTAAGATGTAATTTATAAAGTTCAAGAAATTTAGTATTGGCCTGTTCAAGCAGGACAATGACAATGAAGCAATACAGATAGAAAGAAAACCAGATGCTCTGGGATGGAGCATTATAGATTATTTTTTTTGATTACTGGGGTGTTGACTGTTTAGTTGTTAATAATTAAGTCAAACTATCTTGCCATTTTCTTCAGCTATTGCTGTTTCCCGAGATCACAAGCCAGACCAGACTGATGAACGACAGCGGATTGAAGATGCTGGAGGATTTGTCATGTGGGCAGGTAAGGACTTCACCCAGCCTTTTGTTTTAAATACTTACTGAAAGCTTTTTGGCGATAAATTCTTATGATGACTGAAAACATAATGATAGGTACTTGGAGAGTTGGTGGCGTCCTAGCTGTCTCTCGTGCATTTGGTGATAGGCTTTTGAAGCAGTATGTTGTTGCTGATCCAGAAATCCAGGTCTGATTCTTAATCTATTCAAAGAGCAAGGGATGTAGGAAGAATGGTTGACAGTATTCAAATTAAGATATATCTTAAAAGGATAAACCTTCCAAATTTTTGAATCTCATTACTCGTGAGCACATATACGCTAGCACCTAGATGTTTACAGTGGTGTGTTTTGGAGATAGTAATTTATCCGCAAATGCTTGAATATTGCTGAAGTGTCGTTGCATTTTAGGTTTCTCGAGCCTTGTATTGCTTTTCTCCTCTCCATCTCACTTTTGAGCATGTTTTAGCCACTGACATTCTCATGGAAACTGTAGGAGGAAAAGGTTGACAGGTCCCTTGAGTTTCTCATCCTTGCAAGTGATGGATTATGGGATGTTGTCACGAACGAGGTTTTGAACAATCTCCTTTTGTTTCCTTTATGCTTTTATATCACGGGGTGTATTGGTTTCCTGTATTCTTTCTTGCAAATGATCCGGTGTAAACTGGCCTTCAATGCAATTTAATAAGGTTTTTTGCTTGTGAAAATAAAAACAAAGGATGGTGTTTTGCTGCTGCCATCACCATCTGATGCTTCATCCTTTCTCCTCAGGAAGCTGTTGAAATGATCAAGCCGATCACGGACCCAGAGCAGGCAGCAAAGAGGTTGTTGCAGGAGGCGTACCAGAGAGGAAGTGCAGATAACATCACGTGTGTTGTCGTTCATTTCTTGGGCAATCAAGGCGCTACATCTCACGGTGGTTCCGTGTGAGCGTGCTGAACTGGTGCTATGCCAGGTTTTTATTCTGATCAAAGGATAAATATGGCCAACATTAAATCATGCGGTGCAAAGCCAATCATGATAATAGCATCGTATTATTTTCAAGGATAGATAGATGATAGAAGTCAATTGGCTGCCAAAGTGTATTGCATGCTTTAGCTTACATAATCGTGTCTTTGAGGTAGCTAGTACTGTGCACTTGTGAATCTGTAAAGAGTCTGAAGACTTATGTTTTATCCATTTCATCCGTCTGCTGTAAATGCGGTTCGATACTTGTTTTCTTTCTCTTGCTAATTGCATCTCTGTTTTGGTTTGGCTCCGCTGCCCGTCTGAAGCCTCTTGCTCTTTCTCGGCCGCGTGCGGTCTTAAAGCTGTTATCAATTGTCGAATTGAATGAGTTTATGCTGCCAAAAAAATTCCAGTTAGAGGATGCTTCATCCTTTATGCCATGAAAAGTCTGTGATAGGCAGTTCAAAGCAAAGGAGAAAAGGCCAGTTGTTCTGGACTTGCCAGCGTAAAAATTAATTCCTCAGCTTCATTTTCCTCCCCAGCATAAAATCATTTTAATACTATTTATCCAATTTTAGTGTTTGGAAAGCTTCAAGAAACATAAATTAAAAAAAAAAAAAAAGTGTGGTTTGCTTCCGAATCGACCGTTAAAATTTAATTGCAGATTTAAATAAGCTGCCAATGACAAGACCACTTCCACCATGTTGGACCTCAACTGGAAAGGAAAACGAAAAATAACATTAATGTAATTAATTAAGGATGATGTGAACTCAATGCTTCATGGCAAGAAGAAAATAAGGCGTGCGTAATGCTGCCTAGTTTTATGAGATAAAGAGAGGACTCAGAACAGCAGTAAAGTAGGATCGGCAAGGCAAAATCTTGCCATTACGTCCGGCGAGCGAACATATATAGTATCATCATCGTCCTCCTCTTATATGATAGCTCACAACAATTGACGAAAAACGCACACACACACACACACAGAGGGAGGGGGAGAGAGAGAGAGAGAGAGAGAAAGCAAATCAGCTGCAATGGTGAAGGGCCAAGAGGAGCATGTTTAATTTATAGGCATGAAGCGTGCGTAATGCTGCTTAGTTTTATGAGATAAAGAGAGGACTCAGAACAGCAGTAAAGCAGGCTCGGCAAGGCAAAATCATGCCATTACGTCCGGCGAGCGAACATATATGGTATCATCATCGTCCTCCTCTTATATGATAGATAGCTCACAACAATTGAAGAAAAAAACACACACACACACAGAGGGAGAGAGAGAGAAGCTGATAAAGAAAGCAAATCAGCTGCAATGGTGATGGGCCAAGAGGAGCTTGTTTAATTTATAGGCATGAACTTTCTAAGAGGACAGTGCCTACAGGTTATTTAATTGCGAGCTGGAGGTCTTTTTTTTTTTTTTATGAATTCTTTGCCTTGCTCACCAAGGGTTTAGTAATTAATTATACATAAAGTGTACAAGCACATGAGCGTCTGCCTAATACTGGTCACAAAACGACCAATGCTATGCTTGCTAACCAAGACATGAATAACGCGGGGGGAAAAATAGTGATTTTAGCTATTAGTTGGGGGATGAACATTTCTTTCTTATTAAACTATTCTTTAACCATATTTTATACATTAAAAATTAGTAATAAATTCTATTTTATCTAGTTTGTAGCATACCACTAGTTTGTGCTTCCACGCTATATTTAAATTTTTTAAACATAAAAAAA
>Ga0325414_1002407_pt1 | contig 18924 bp, 17 predicted proteins | sample PopdelMetagenome_8_FD_206183 | JGI IMG/M metagenome (GOLD analysis project Ga0325414, IMG submission 206183) | Populus deltoides microbial communities from Bellville, Georgia, United States - Leaf-PdKOR-R3 | ecosystem: Host-associated > Plants > Phyllosphere > Phylloplane/Leaf | place: USA... | reverse complement strand
GATGCTACCTTCAGTTTGATCTTGAATGCTAGACTCCTCCAAAGCTATGCTTTGATCTTATCTTATGCTAAATGTACATCATTGCTGCGTAGCCAATTTAATATTTCCCCTTCCTGCTGTTCTCTCTTGACATTCCATAAACTCAAGTGCTGTTTTGGGCTGTTTAGCATCAGCTGCATGACCCTTGCAATGATAAGCATTGTGTAGTTTGTGAGAGTCTTGAGTTAATAACTGTACAGCTCAGCTTATGGCCATGAATTCCAAGATAATGACCCAAATAGAGGATGCAAGAAAAGGGGGGGTGGGGGTGGGTTGGGGTGTACAATCATTTCTGCCTGTGTGTTCTTCTGTGTATAATCAAATGCACTGAACATAGAAAATCTATCTGTTATGGTGTATAATCAAGTGCACTGAATGGAGAACATCTATCTGTTATGGTGTATAATCAAATGCACTGAACGTAGAACATCTATCTGTTATGGTGTATTATCGACTCTAAATGTAGAACATTGATCTGTTATGGATTCTCTTTTTTCATGAAAGACAGTTTTTGGTTATTATGAAACATTGAAGCTTCTAGTTTGTCATTTTCTAAAAGTGAGCATGAAAGAAGATTTTCTTACAGTATATAGTTCTGAGCCACTCTGGTTGTTGTGGTAGCTTCCCTTTGGTATGCATCAGTTTCAACAACTGCTCTTCTTTTTGCTGCCTAGATGGTGTGCTCTAGACTATGCCTTTTCTACATCTAATTTGAAAATAAAGCTTGGTTTGGCAGCCTTTTCGATCTAAACTTGTTTGTATGCTGTTGATTGTTGCAGAGGCTGATGGTGCTTTAGACAAAGCAAGAAAACACAAAAAGAGACAACTTGAGGATACTCTTAGCCTTGTTATAAAGAAGAGAAGGGTAATGGTTATAATGCCTTTTTTTCTGCTCTTCCTCCATTCATTTTTAGCTGTTCAAAAAATTAAAAGAGTAGTCAAGTAATTCAAGTTTGAAATGTTCAAGAATCTGGGAAATAACCTACATTTGATGCATGGTATGCATATGCAATCATTGCACCTTTCATAATAGGTCAATGAATAGTTGAGAGCTTTAACATTTCTATATATATATGTGCATTTTTTAAATAACATCATTTGTACTGCTGTGATAACCAGTTTTCTGTACTGTCTTGGACAGGAATATGAAGATAAAATGAAGGAGAAGGGTGAAACCCCTGTGATGTTCAGGTGAAGTAGCTTCTCTTATCTTATCCATTTCTGTTCTTGTCCATTAATCATTAGGGTTTACACGTCTTCCACCCATTGACAAACTGCATTTTTGTCCTCTGCTGCAGTCATTTGGGCCCTCTTCGAAGAAGGACATCTGCAGAAGAAGAAGAAAGAGCCAGGCATCCAAAGCCTGAAGTATGTCTGGCTGCCTTTAGTTTTACTTTTGTGAATTAGTTCTATTTGGTCTCTTATAATCACTCACCAAAAATTTATTATTGCAGGACTCTGTGTACTATCACCCTACTATGAATCCTACTGGAGCCCCACCACCTGGAAAGCCTCCCATGTATAAATCATCCATAGGTCCACCTCCTCTCATTTTTCAGCTTTATGATGTGTTGTTGGAATTATGTGGAATGTGCCTTTTCTAACTTGACTGTTGACTTTGGCCTGCAGGACCCCGGATTCCTTTATCTGGTGCTTCATCCTCCACAGCTGAATCAGAGGATGCTGCTTTAGTGGTATCTCCTCCCTTGCCAGAGAGTGGGGAATTAGGCCCTGGTGATGGCTCTGCTATACCTGCTTTGTTGCCCCTACCTCCTCCACCTCCATTGCCACCAATGCCTGCAGCTCCAAGTTTGGGCATGTCATTACCCCCACCCCCTTTACCTCCACCTCCTCCAGGTCCTCCTCCAAAGGATCAAGTTTCAAGTCACATCTCTCTTCCCCCACCTCCACCCCTCCAACAGTCTGCTCAACCGCCACCGCCACCTGGCACAAATGAAAGTGGGAGTGAGACCAATATATCTGCATTGTTAGATGAATCATCCTCCAAGGATAATGCTCAGGTGAGTTCTTTTACTTTCTTTATGCATGCTGTTAAAAGCAGCATAAACCTGTTAGAGACTTTACACTGCATGGATCTCCTGAAGCACAAGTTTTCAGAAGTTAATGGACAAAAAAGAAATGATTTGTACTTGGTGGACGGAAAAAACATTTGCATGTACTTGGTTGGCTAGCACCAACAAAAGGTGTATATACCCGGTTCAAATCTCAAACCAATCTAAAGATATGAAATGGATGTTCTTGTACTAATTTTAGTGTGGAATCAACTGTTTGTTTAATTGTAAACTAGTTACAATCAGAGAACTTCTAAAATTCCTTCACTGTTCAGAACTGACCAGTGCTCTGATTTCTCAAATGCTTTTCTAGAAGCCTTTTTTTTTAATCTTTTGCATAGGAAAAATTGTTCTAGGATTTTATTATGAAAGATCATTCTTGGTAATAGGACATCTTATTTCTCTCATATAGGTACCTGCTTCACTCCCTCCACCTCCTCCAATTGCAATGCAGCTGAAGTCTGCTAATAGTCTTTCTGAAGGCACTTCATCCGAAGCTGATGCCAATACTGCAGCAACTATGGATAACCCTAAAATGGTTCCTCCCCCACCTCCTCCTAGGCAACAACCTCTAGCACCCGGACAAGCCTTGACTCCAACTTTACAGCCTGAAGTTTTACCCCCAGGCATATCACGTTTCCCCCCACCTCCACCTCCGCCAAATGTGCGGCCACCATTATCTTCTCCTGGAATTCCTGGACAAGTGGCTCCTCCAGGGGTGATGCTCCCATTAATTCCCAGACCTCCATATGGTCCTCCACCTGGACCTCCTCCAATGATGAGACCACCTCTACCACCTGGTCCTCCTCCATTCTTTCAAGAAGATGCTGCAAATAGGCCACATGTTCCTCAGAAACCATCTTATGTAAAATCTGCTGCATCCACTGTTGTTAAACGGCCGCTAGCACAGCACACTCCAGAACTTACAGCTATGGTGAGTTTGATTTTTCCCTGTCAGTTCTCTTTTCCTTGTTCAAATTAAAAACTATGCTGCTCTGCCTGATCAGTGTACACTATAGAAGGAAAACATGTGTAGTTGCAATTTCTTTTCCTGCAAAAGTGCAACCACAATGCAGCACACCCCAGAATATATGGCTATAGTTTGATTCTCCCATCAGTTGTCTACTGTTAGAGTATCAATTGTTATTAATTTTCAATCCTTGGACAACTTCCTGATGTGACTGCTGACTAGTAACTATGATACGCGGATGTGAACACCCTGTCCTAGATTACACAAGGACAATTTTCATACTCCTTGTCTGTATAATCTTGTAGCACCAAGTTAGAATTAGCTAGAATATTGCCACATCCCTCACTTATCTTTCTGCTTTGAAACAACTTTATATTTCTCTGGAAGGGTAAACCTCGTTGTCCGTTCTAATCTAATTTCACCAAATTTCTTAAAAACTCAAGCCTAACTTTTGGTCTGCATTCAGGTTCCTGCCTCAGTTCGAGTGAGGAGAGAGGCTGCTATCCCTAAACCAAAACCAAAGGCTGTAACCTCGACAACAGCAGTAGCCACCAGGCCAGCAGCTCCAACCACTGTGAAGCCAGATTCAACTAACTCATCATCAGCTCCAAGGTCTAAGAGCATTGATGACTCATATACGGCCTTTTTAGAGGACATGAAAGCACTAGGTGCACTTGATAGTTAAGATCATTATATCCGGTGAGAGCGTCAAAGGCAGGGGGCAGGGAACAAACGTGTACAGGCTACTGTGTTTGATCTGGGGCTTGAGCAGAAATATTTGGTGATGCCATTGGCCTTGGTTCCGACACAACTGTTCTGTTCCGGACCATCTCATTGTATCATCAATGCTTCATTTAACTATTTCTGAAAATATTAAAACATCTTGATTACTGAGGTGGGTAAGTCGGGCCAATTTTTCTTGAGCGACAATGGATATGTTAACTTGGAGGATGGTGGAAGCTGTACTAGATTTAAGTTTAGTATTTGCTTAATCATTTCATTTGCTGTTCGTTTTCTAGTTTGGTCTCCGTTTACTCTTCATTTTCAACATTTGACAGAGGTGTATTTAAATTGTATGATGCCTCATTGATAAATCAGTTGCAGCAAGGACCTTGGTAACTGCCTGTTCTGCTCCTTTGTTGTTCTCTTGTCCCATTTCGCAAAGAAATCGCCTATATTTTGACTTCTAGTTTTGTCCCTCTTGTTTTATTAGAATAATATTTATTTTATTTTATTTTTAACATTAATATATTAAAAAATAAAAATAAAACATTAAAAAAATTAATTTTAAAAAAAAATCTCAAAATTTCAAGAAACTCTGGTTACCCCCAGACCAAGCATAAAGGGTGAATAATTTTGGTCAAGAATAGAGATTAATTTTCTTGTCGGCATATCTATCATATTTATATATATGTGCACTCGGCATAATCACTGCCTGGGCCTTGATTACGTATTGGTTTCAAAAGAGAGGTCCTTCGCATGGGCTGGGCCTGTAAAACAAACACACTACTATCTACTATTGGTGCTAGGGATAGTTATAATCACAACCTGTGGCATGCTTCCTCCACTAGCCAAACAGACTGGGCAGAAATTTTTTGCAGAGATTGCCTTTTCTGCGTATAGAAAAGAGAGGGAAAAAAAAAAGAATTAGAGAGAGATGGGGAAAGCTGCAAGAATTACTCAGATTCTTTTCTTGATTTCACTTTTATCTAAGCACATACTATCCCAGGTATTAATCTCATAGTACTTGTGTCTCTTCTGTGTCGTTCTGGCTGTGGAAAAAGTGATTTGATGACTTATTGAGATGTGATTGTTTCTGTATATTTGACAGCAGAGTTGTATTAGATATGATCTTGTAATGGGTTTTTGCTTCTTTTGATTTTAACCAGGTTTAGTCTTGAATTATGGTCTAGTCAATTTTTTTCAGGCAATGTTTTTTACACTTAATTTGATGGGAAATTGAAATTTTCGAGTTATGGATAGGCCCATTTGGATTATGAAATGATTGAGTTAAGTTAATTGTTGTTTGATTCTGTGTATGGTCAGTGGAGATCGTTTGTGTTAGTTGGTACTGTTTTTTAATGCATTGATTAAAAGTTGTGTTAATGATTTTAAAAATTGTTTGCTCGTGTTGGGGTTTTTCTTTTTTCTTTTTCTTATCTCTGGCAGGATGTTGGAGAACATGTGGCTGCGAGGTTAGTGGATTGTTATTATTTATAGAGACACATTGCTGTGATTTTGTTTTGAAGTTACACGTCTAATGTTTGTTATTATGCTTGTGTTTAGAACTGTTAAGCAAGAAGAAGGGCATGCACACAAAGTACATTGCTCTAGAGAAAGAAGTAGGGCTGCCTGGCAAGCTATAGAGGAGGTAACAGGGATTATTTTGGTCTTGTGCGTGCTTTTTGAGATCAACACCTTGTGGAGATGTCATTTGCGTAGCATTTGTGATGTTGTTTGTCCCTCCTTGTGGTGTAGTATTTGATGCCATTTGTGGAACGCGAGCAGTATCAGATTTCGAGTAAGTGTAGGCTTCATCCGAGCAATGATCTATTTAGGGACCAAGAGGAACACAAAATTCATGTGGACATAAATGAATGGAAGTGTGGATACTGTAAAAAACATTTCCGTGCTGAGAAGTATCTCGATCAACATTTTGACAACAGGCATTACAATCTCCTTAATATTGTATGTGGATTCTGGTCCCTTGTCTTCTTAAAGTGACTTTGATGCTTATTTTGCATGATGCTCTTGTCTTCCTGTTTTTATTGTAAAGAATATTATGTTGCGGATGATATTTGTTGGGGTGGGGGGTTGTAGAGGAAGGGGCGTGGTGAAAGAAACGCTACAGATCTTAACAGAACTTTTAATGAACTCAGAGTGATGGCAAGTGCATGGCTGATTTATGTGGAGCTTTGCATTGTGATTTCATGATGGATTCCAAGTCAACTAAGACTAAGTGCAATCCTGCTGCTGTTGCAAAGAATCACCATCTTTGTGAGGTTGCTTCTGACTGCTGTTGTTTTCATCATGGACTCTGATTCTTTGCGCACTAATATCCATTGTACTTTGTACAGAGTCTTGCAGATAGCTGCTTTCCTCTCAATCAGGGCCCTTCAGCAAGTCGCCTGCATGGTAATGAAGATGTTATATATAGTCTTTGTGCTTAATTTTTGTGACATCTTTTGTTATTGCGGACTGAATTCTTTTGTTTGTTCAAGAACCATGTCTGATGTCTAATACATGCACTTATGTTATTGCGGACTGAATTCTTTTATTGTTCAAGAACCATGTCTGATGTCTAATACATGCACTGATTTCTCTTACTTTACAATGTTGTTCTCACTTGCAGAATTATTTTTGCACCAATTTTGTGATGCTCACACGTGCTCAGGGAACAAAAAACTTTTTCCTAAGGGTGGCAAGGTAATGCTTTTTTCTGCACAATAAGTTTAAACTAGACGGGCCACCTCAAAACTTAAAAACACAAACTTTTGAAATGCATCCATGTTTCTAGCTGTTTTGTTCTTTCAGGCTTTATAAAAACTCTGAACCTACAAGTGAATAAACCTAACCATAATTTGTGAGTCCTCTTTTGGATGCCTGAAGATTATAAACTATTGTACAATTGGTTTATGTTATATATCCACCAGAAAATTAATGTATCCTACATTCATGCTAGCCTGTCTTGTATTTTCTCCAGGAAAATAACCTGTAAATTATCTTTTGGATGTCAGAGGTTGAAGTTTTTTATGCTGAGCTTTTTGCTTACTTTCCTCCTCTTCTTATTTGTGCAGAAGAAAACAAGCGTATTCTACCTGGCTATTTCAATTCTGACTATGATGATGATCCCCCTATTCTATCTCATTGTTTATTTGCATCAAAGGTACCATTCTTAATTTGAGTATTTTTTTTTCACTATTTTCTGACTTTAAGAAACAATTTCATAAACTTTTTATCCCTCTGCAGTGAAATGAGGAAAGGAACCCAAGAGCTAAGGAGAATCTCAAAAAGGAAGACAAAGCCTTCGTAGTTAGTGGTAATGTCTTTTTTGTCTTTTAGAGCTTTGCTGAGTAGAATTTAAGGTTTATTCTTTGATAGTTAATTCATGATTAAGGTGATGACATTATTGATTGTCAATCAGTGGATCAAGCAGCTACCACGGAGTTTTTTTATTCATAGGAGTTATATTTGAAAACTCCCTACAGTTGACTACATAGTTACATTTGTGCTGATGTTTTGCCTTTCTGTTTCGGTCATGACACCGGTCATTGTTTTTGTTACATTGCTGCCATTAAGTTTAGCAGCCTTTTTTAACAACAGGTGGTGACTGTATTGTCTAACCTCTCTCCTTTTTGCCTCCCAATAGCAGGTTAGGCTCCTGGAATCACCATCTGATGAAGAAATGGAAGATGAGGATACGAAGATAAATGATTGTAAACAATTGTTGACTCTTCCCTTGAAGGGCCCTGTGTAAATTTACAAGTCCTCTGAAGGTCTAAACCGATGGAGAAATGAATTGCATAAGAATATCTGCAGAGAGCTAAAACTCGGATGAATTTCCATCAAAATTATTGGTGGCACCCATTACTCATGATAGGGGCATCAGTTGACAAAAACATGAATTGTATACAACTTGCTATTCAAATTGATCAACCATAGATTCAGTACTTTCGATCCAATACAGAATGCCAGAAATTTGGACTTTCTACGGTTTAAAATAATCGTTGGGTGGGGGGTCAGATATATTATTTTGCATATCAACTAAAAAGTTAGAAAGTGTAGCTTGAAGCAAGCACAAAACTTGATTGCAGAACTCTTTAAGCTCCTGTGTAAACACTTGTTCAGCTGCTTTTGTGCAACTATTAGCAGCAAGTGCTAAATTAGAGTTTTAGCTTATCTCGGGCAGTTTTCTTCTAAAGCTTCTATCCCTAACAACCTCCATGTTTCTTTCTTGCTTTTTCTGGCGTGGTAAGGAAATGTAAAATCATGAATATCCTTGATGGTCTAATTGCCCCTTTCTCCCATATAACTTGAAACAGTATTCTCTGCTTCTATCTCACCACCGTGTTTTATCTACTTCTGCCATATACAGAAGTTGAAACGTCATTCTCGATGCCATGTGTGCCCGAGACTCAAAGCAACATGGCATATCCCACAAGGGTTTTGCACCTCATTTACCTTTTGCCCACTACACAAAGATTGCCAGAGAGAGTGATGAACTGTTTTTGGTTAAAAAAAAATGCCATCCAGCCTCTGAGATCATCTGCAATGGATTCACCGTCAACAAGTTCCATGTTCTGCATAGGACTGCAGTTCCAGGGATCTATGACCCTAAATGCAAGTGATATCAATTCATTTTATAAAAGAAAACAACCGTCTGGATCCCTGAGCTGGATAAGCTAACCCCTTTGCAATCTCATTTTCATTCAGAACCAAGGTGTTGAATTCATCTGCAGTCATGGCTCTTCGCTCCTCATCCAACATGCTCTATGTAAGGTTGATAGACCTTGCAGAGAGAGTAAACAAGTGAGCCACCAAATACTTCTGCAAAAGACATCAAATCGAGGCCTCTTGCAGTTCTAGGTGGGAGCATCACAATATCCACAGCGAAGTCCTTGGCATCAACATGTTTATTCCGCAGCAATCTAGCACTCCATTCTCCAAATTCTCCACGTAACCCATGTACTCTTTCATCTTCCTTGGCCTAGAAAATCTCATTTCACTGAGATAACAGCAGAACCAAGGACAAAACCATAGAAAGATCTGAGCTTCCAGTATGTATAATTGCGCTTGCATTCATACCCATCTTCACAATACCTACCAACTTTCTAATGTCTGTAACCTGCACCAGTAACAATCCTGGAAGTCATTCTAGAAAACTCAGCAGACAGCGTTTCGCATGGCAAAGGAAACTCCCCTGGTGTGTACCTACAAAAACTCACAAGAATGATCTGAAAACCGAATACAAAACCAAAAGGAAATACCATACTATTTCCCACCATGAATTCTGTTACCTACAATACTCCAAATTTTGTGCCTTGTTCAACCTGCAAATCATAAACAGACACGTGCCTACACCTCGCTTCGATAGGGAGCCTCAAACTCTCCTCCCACATTTGTGGAGTCTGGTGAGGGTGTGAAGAGATAAGATCAACGCTCCAATTCTCAAATCCACATGATCTCAAAATCTCAATTCCACCATAAACCTCCTTAATCCCATGCGCTTTCCCACAAGCTTTTAGCTACTCACAAGCCTGAACTCCTAAAGACACTCTATTCACACCCAACCCCATCAAATCCTCAACTTTCCTATCATCAAAAGTCCCAGGATCCATTTCCATAGATATCTCAGCACCCTCACAAGCCCCAAATTTCACTCTTAACGTATCCAAAATTGATGAAACCATCCTTGGAGACACCAGAGGAGTCCCACCACCAAAAAAACACAGTTTCAAGAGGCGGGCTGGTATCAAAACTCGACCTCGTCGAGCCTATTTCACGTTGAAGCAATTCAATATAGTTAGAAATTCGCAGGTCGGTTTCAGTTGGGTTTGTGGAGCCAAGAGCAACAATTGGGAAGTCACGGTAGTGGCAACGTTTGCGGCGGAAAGGGAGGTGAAAGCATGCTGAAGTTGGAGGAGGGTCATATTGGTGAAATGCTGGTGGTGTGGTCAATGAGGCATTTTTGTAAACAGATTGTTGGGCTTGTCTGCATGTGTTGGTGATGATTGTCAGCCATGGAAGTTTTTTGGGCAAGGTGGGATAATTGGAGTAGTTTGATTGGGTTTCGATCAGTGGTGCTTGCTGACCAGCGCAAGAAAATCAGAGTTGAGAAATAGATTATCAATATTGGTAAAACTATTAAAAAGCAAATTATTAATCCTTAAAAAATTATTTGAAAATCAAACACGTTTGTTTAAGAATTCAATTTAATTTTTTGGGTTAAAAACCGAAGGGCTAAGACTTGGGAACTATCATAAATTTGATTGAGCATTTACTATAACTTAAAATTGAATACAATAGCTGCATGCCAAAACTCAAAAGTAGTGTCAAAATATCCGATTCAAATCACCCGGTTTGTTTTATAATCCGGTGACCAAATATCTAATTCATTCGAGTTGATTCCAAAAACTGATTAGACAAGGATCCCGCTAACATTTTGAAATAACCAACAAGCACGCACACTTCTTTCCTGCAACTTTTGAAAACCATTTTCTTCCGTTTAAAGAATTTGGGTTTTTCTCAGGATATGTAACAAACTCAACTTAAGATCAAGGGAAGCAAAAAATTCTACGCCAGTACCTAGAATAACGTTACAAAATTTTAATGCATCGCACGTTTAGGTTAAGAAAGGGATTTCACCATATATGGCCCTTCAAGCTCGTAGCCCAATTTTCTATAGTAATGGCGGGTTCCTACTCCTGAAATAACAGCTATTTTGGTCGATCTATGCTCCTTGCGAGCAATCTGTTCTGCCTCTTCCATCAAAAGTGTACCATAACCCTGCCAGAGATACAAGTCAAAGTGGAAAATAATCCTGTAAGCAACTATTTTCCATGCTGAAGCATTTACAATACAGATTTAAGTGGCAACCCGGCAAATTGTTCCAAGAATCCTTGTTTCACCAATTGTTAATATAACGGCATTATTATGTTACCTGGTGTTGCAGCTTCTCTGCATCACGCCCATGAACAGGAACTGCAGTTCCATAAACATGAAGTTCACGAACAATAGAGCACTTCCCCGTAAGCTCAGGGCAAGTAACGTTGCGGCCACATTTTCGTAAGCGCAGTAACCCAACAAGAATATCCTGTGAGAAAAGGAGTTTCAGGAAAGTTCATACCAAGCAAAACTTCACCAATAAATTAAATTAACAATTAATCAGAACAAACTCTCTCGATTATTATCAACAAAAACTCCTTCAAGACATTCCAACAGATACTGCAATCCTAGAAAGACTTCACTTCCCTCTCAATTACAGACAACAAAAACCCCTTTCAACATGCCAATCAATATTGCAGTCCTAAAGGGATTAAAGACCAATGATATATATAATAGAAAAAGAAAAAGGACCATTTTGGCAACAAACCATCCAATTCTCATCTACGCATAGATATGAGGATTTGCAGATAATAAAATATGCTGAGCACTACACACGCAAGCCTGCCAACCGACCTGAACAGGCATGCACTCATGTCTGCATAACATGTCCCAAAATACCTGGCGTGTATCCTCATAGGAAAGAAATGTTTCCCAGCCTTCATTGGCTGTATAATCACGGCGAACAAGTTGAACTTCTTCTGGCTTAATCTTGTGATGAATATCCTATGGGCATAAAGAGGCGCTTGTTAGAATCTCAAAGTATCACAGCCAGTAGTAACAAACCTGACTTGATGGTAAATAACCTCTTCATTTACCTGGATTCCAGCCTCACGTGTACGGACATCACGGCATTTCAGGCCCAAGTCATCCATCCGAGCTAAGGCTAACTCCCTAAGATTTCCTTTCTCAACTCCAGATGTAACCAAAGGCATAGGAATATCCCGTTGAACTCTATAAACTCGCGTCCAAGGGGGTACCATGGCTAGGATCCTTGCTACAATATCTACAAGTTGCTCAGGTGGATAATTTCTGTACCTGCAAAATTGAATCAATTATAATCAGTCACTCTGCTTGAATCACGTGCGCGCGCGCACAAAGAACAACAATGCTCTACCTGCCAGTTTTCCATAGCTCATAAAGCCCAGTTCCACGAATTACAAGTGTAGGATAAATTTTGAGCCCGTCAGCTCTAAAACAAGGACTCTCAAAGAACTCTCGAAAACTTTCCAAGTCCCTCTCAACCCCTACATTTGGAAGATCAGGCATCATATGAGCAACAACCTACAGTGGAGAAATATAGTGGAGACAAATAAGCAGAGGAAAAACATAACTAGATCACTAAGCAAAATACATAAAAGACACAAACATTTGTTGCTTTGAGCATAAGCTTAAGGAAACAACCTGATATAAAAACAAATCCATGTTACAGTTAAAAAATGGCAGGTTTTTGAGTGAGAGCATGATGCATTTTCAAAACTGTTCACTGTTATCCAACTCAAAGAGAAACTAATCGTGGAGGTAAAAGATGAGAATCATGTTACATGCCGTCTCAAATTCCTTAAGATTACTTGCATTATATAACAGGGCACTGCACAGTCCACACCTTAAAACCAGCATCCTTTGCCAAGCAAAAACAATCAGCCACAGCAGCTACCGTGTGTCCTCTATTAGTGTCTCGAGCAACATCCTCATATGTGCTTTGAACTCCAATCTCCAATCGTGTGCACCCATATGAAAGCATTTGGCGTAGATGAGGACCAAGACAATAATCTGGCCTCCTGATATATTAACAAGATAAACAATTTATTCTAGGAAAAACAAAATATAATGTTATTTGTGCACATTAAACCATCAGTACCAAGTAGAGTTTCCAAACACATTCTGACAATTGCTACTTGGAACCAGTTAGATTAAAGTGTAGGTTCAACTGTATAACATCTCAATTAATCACCTAAAACCATCACCCTTTTAATGTTCTCACATGTTCTGTACAACAGAGTAACGAAGACACCAGATGATATCTTCCAAACCAGGCAACACCCTATGCCCTCGCACACCCCAAGAATCAGCATGTAGTTATTGAAACATTCTAGCTTCAGAACTTGAAGAAACAAGAAAACAATTTGGACAGTCGTAATCATCTTAGAATTTTTTTGGGGATTTAGTATATCAGTAAGAAAACTTATGCAAAGTCCAATTCACATCCAACAATGTTCATATGGGAATGAGATTTTCCATTTTTTAAAAAAATCAGATGATGACTCACGTTTCAATCGTCATGCCAATGCACTTGGTTGCACCATGCTCAGAGTAGGCAACTGCCTCTTCAACATTGGCAGAAGTGTGCCCTGATAAAGCATCGTGAAGGTTCCTTATAAAGTAATCACGGTAATCTGCTGGCAATGACATGAAAGTACCACCCATTAATATGAACTCAACCTGAAAACATATAACACATTAATCAGAAGTTGGCTGTGGGTGCTTATGAACAAATCCGACCACTTAAAACAACAAAACCAAACTCTTAATATAAAAGCAGAGAGCACTCAAACCTTATCCACGCTATGACCCAGTCTCTTAAGCTGATCAATCCTGCTTCTAGCCTGGACATATGGGTTATATCTGAAACCAAAAATAAAGCATGTAAATAAATGCTATAATTATCATAAGAAAAGTTAAGTGTCAGATATCAGTGAGTTAATGGCCCAGGCAATCTGCGAAGCTAATACTTCTAACTAGTCAACCTCACGTGTATAACACAGAAATATACAACTACTCGTGTTCAAGTATCCAATTTTAAAAATCAAAATGGTCATATAGTAATTTCTTGATTTTGAAACTAAATGAAGACTGTATAAGAAATGACAAGGAAACATTTCCTTTTGCCTTTCATATTCACGGTTTTGGATAGATTGAAAAACATGTTGGTTGAAACCAGGCCGTTGAACCTAAAGCGAGGCATCAGACAGCGACATGTTAACCATCAAATCCAATTTCAATGCACTCTACCAAGCTACCTTCGTTCTTTATCACCAGGCACAGATAATTAAGCTATAATCTAGTTGCTTTGTGCAAAAACTGCACTTATGTGGAGAACAAAATAAAAAGGCACCATTTTAATCAATATGGTCGACTAAAACCCCAGAGAAGCTTCGAAGAACAAGCACATAAAATATGATACTTGTGCGAAAATCTCAATTCGAATCAAGCTCAGTGCAGTCTATTTATTGCACTATCTCGCATCAAGTTCTAAAATCAACAGAGAGACATTTACTGCACACAGCAAAAATTAAAGGCATTAAAAATTTAACCATACAGAAACTAATAAAAGATTAACTTCCTAATACTATATTTGCACCAGTTAATCAAAATGAGCTACAGAATAAATAAACTATCTTCTTCGACTAATCTACTATTATGACACTAAAAGTAATACAACTTCTCGAAAAGTCGAAGCATAGATAAATTACAATTCTGCTGCTGAAACCCTACCTAGCTCGAATCGCACGCATACTGGTAGGTTCATAACCAGTATACGACTGCGTACTGTACTCAAAATCTGAGTCCGGTCCCCCAGGACAATACACACAAATATTCCCCGTCGTCGCGATATGCGGGCACCGGTGAGGCTTCGACATGACAGCAACAACTGCAATTCCTGATGCCGTGCGTACCGGTTTGGCTCGGAGTTTCGGTAGCAGTGACTCGCGGTCAGAATCCGGCAACGCTGCGATCATCTCGACGAGTTTTGGAGCACGTGCGAGGCCGTATTTGCGACATGCGGCAGATTTTAGTGCGTTAAGATCGACGGTTTGGTTTTTTCGTGAAAGGTCTACCATGGAATTGACGATTTCGGCTATGGCTCGGACTCTAGCTTCTTCTTCGGTTAGTCCGTGAGGTTGGTAACCGCCACGACCAGGTCGCGGGAGTTTTTTGGTCTCGGTAATTACTGCAGTTGCCATTGGAGAGAAGGGGAGGAAGGGGAGAGGCGGGATGCGCGCTGAGAGGAAAGGGAAAAAAAGAAGCACTCGATTCTGTTAAGAGCCCGTTTGGCTGTGAGGGATAAGCTCACCGTGTTTGGTAACCAGTAATTAAAATGGGAATGATTGGTTAGGCTCTGGTGTTGTTTCAGGAGGTGTTCGCTTCCGCTGTTTAAAAATTTTAAATTTTTTTATTTTAAATTAATTTTTTATGTTTTTTTATATATATTAATATTTAAAAAATAAAAAAAATTATTCTCGTATATTTTAAAATAAAAAAATAAAAAATAATTTATATTACTGTTTTAGACACCTTTTACTGACAATATTTTTATGTGGAGTAAATTGTTTTTATGGAAAACAAGTTTGTATTTATGGATCATTAATATTAATTATATCTTTTTTTAAAAATGGTGATCATGAGTGTTGAAATAAATTATGATGTTTTTCAAAACCTTGATATGGAATGCCGGCAAAACACAAGCTACACACATGGAGCTGGGTGTTTTATTCCTAGGTTATTAAAAATATTTTTTTAACATGACATAAAATATACAATATAAATTTAAATTGTAAAATCACAAGAAAAATATTTTAACTACTTATATATTAATAATTTTAATCAAGTAGTAAATAATAACATAACACAATTAAAATAAAAGTAAAATAAACAATATAAATATTCAAACACCTTAAAATACACAGTTCAAATAAAAATTCATATATGGTTTAAATAACTTTAAAAAAAATAAGGCTGAACAACTATGTTTTATTGATAGAGTTTCAGAATATTTTCTAGATGACAGGTCTTGAAACACACTGCAGGCAATTAGTGAAATGATACAATATTCTAAGGTATATTACCAACTTCAAAAAAAATTAACAGAGACCAATACAGTGAACCCATGACAACGAGAATAAAAAAGTACAAAATAACATCAATTTAATCTCATGCCACCTCACCTTCCATTTTTTTTTATGTTAGTAACAAGTCCTAGAAATAATGTTTAAATATCCCACCAAGCAAGATATGTATTTCAAGTTCTATCTGAGTTTTTGTCGTCTCTCTTTGTAGTTAACAAATGATTAGTCTAAAATAAAATATTTTTTTCTATATAAATATTCCTATCTCTTATTTTATTCATTTTATTCTTTGCCATCTACCTCTGTCTTCCCATGGTTTTGATCTTTCGATCATGTCTTCCATGCCTAAAATACAGTATAAGGCTTTCTCATACCCAAGATTCTCTAATCCTGGTGTTAGTCGACTAAGATTGAAAATTTGAGATTTGAGCAGCGGAGAAAGGAGAGATTAGGGAGTGGAGACTATGTAGTGGAGTGTCAGAAGACTCGGATAGGGAGGTAGTAAATTTTTTAACTTTTGCAGGTTAAAATTCTAAATTGGTCAAACTCATAAAATTGATCCGATTTTAACCGATTTTAAATTTTAACCCGATTTGATATGTTATATACATGTTGACTCGTAAAATTTTAAAATTCAACTTACGATTTTAACAATTTTATTTTATTGTGCATGTATTGTGCACCAAGAGTCCCGAACTCATTTGACCGTTTACAACCTTTCTTTTCCTTCTAGATTCCTGAAGTTTTTTTTTTAACTAAGTTGACACGATTTTATGTATTGATTTTTATACTTTCGATTGTCCAGCATGACATGAAAATATTATGATAATAAATTAAAAATCAGAATTTTAGGTTACTATTCGAGAATTGAAAGATGAATGACGAAGATTGACGTAAAAATTAATATATTTTTATTTAAAGCATAGAAACCTTCAATATGCTCCCTCAAGTTTTATTTTTGTGTATTTTATCCCTATTCTTCTAGTTTTTTACATTTTGGATATAGATTTTATTTGTTATCGTGTTTTGTCCCTGAAAGTTTAGAAATACAAGAGAAAGTTGGTGGGGAGTTAAGAGGAGATATAAAATATTAAATCAGCCACATTTTGAATATAAAAAGATCAATATTAATGTTAATTGATTTATCTTTGGAGAAGACTTAAGTAAAAGTTATGCTGAAAAAATTGGTTCGGTTTGAACCGGTTTTTTCTAAAACAATCAAATCAAAACCAGTCGGTTTGAACCAATTTCAGTTTCTTCAAAAAAAAATTAGTTTTAATTATTTTTTAATAAAAACCGAACCGAACCAAAATGATCACTTCTAATTTTTAGTCACCTCCTAATAGAGCCCACTACTCTATAATCATCATACTCGTCTTTGGAAAGTGACCTAGAAAAGAATTTGATTTATAAAATTGTTGGCTCAACTCATAGATTACTACATTGATTTTGATGAATTATTTTGTTTAATTAAAATAATATTATTTTATTTAAAAAAAACCTCTTGATGTTGACCAAATCTTATTCAATTTGGGTTTTATTGAGTCAACTAAGTTCTGAATCAATTAATCATTACTTTTTTAAAAAAAATTTAGTTGAAACCATACTTAAATTAGACTTTATATCACAAATAAATTAAATTAATTTGTTAGATTAGAAGGAATTGTAGCAACATTTATTTTTTAAAATATATATTTTTTTAAAATATATTAAAATTATATTTTTTTATTTTTAACGTCAGTATATCAAAATGATCAAAAATATAAAAAATTTAAAACAAATAAAATAATAAATTTTAATTTCTTTTAAAATATAAAAATAAACAGCTTTGAGTGCAGTAAAAAATATTTTTGATAATAGCATGTTAAAAAAATCTAAAATTATCAAAAAAATATTAATTTTATTTAAAAATACAAAAACAAACAGTAATTTTAAATATGTCCGGTAAAGGCAAGGTCATGGCCGAATAACAGATATGTCGGGTCTTGCAAGAATTGTGGACGCTAACACGGATTCTTTGAGTGCCTTGGTAGTTGGAAGTTGATAAAACACATGCACTGGAGTCGGTGAATACTAGTCACATATAATAAACTTTTTTAAAGCAAAAAAATAATATACATGCATATTTAACGCCTTTTCTTTTACATAAAAAAATTAACTATGAGCTAAAAAATATGTATATATTTAATCAAAAATAATTAAATAAATATATGTGGTAACAAGTACAACAAAATATTATTGATACTAATTAAAAATTAAATTAAAAAATAAATATAAATTAAGATATATGATCTCACACCAAATTTTATTGAATTTAATAACTTTATTTTTATAAAATAAATTATATATTTAATTAAAAGAGAATGAAAATATACAATCATACAGAAGTGATTAAATAAAAATCAAGAAAAAATACACTATACATGATTGCACAAAAATAACACGAGCTAGTATTAAAAAAATATTATAATTTTATTTCAAAACTAAATAAAAACTAAATGATATTTTATTAAAAAAGTACACCTAATTTTATTAATTAATCTCAGTTGAAATTGAAAACTTACTAGGCCAAACATTTTGTGCATATATTTAACTAATCTATTTTAATTAATATAAACTTAAACTAAAAAGGTAAAAAATGATTAAAAAAAAAAAGAGCTAGACACCTAGGTCTAGGTGGCCAAGTAAACCTGACCCCAAAAAGAAATTGCCATGCTCGTGGACCTACAAGGTTAGGCTGGTTTTGTAATTTTTTTATTCTAACAAGGAGTGGATAAAAAAAAATAAAGCAATAAATTGTCGCCTACTTGCCCAACTTTTTATCACCGAGAAAGGGTTAGAAATTGAGCATGTGTTTTTTTTACCTAAAACTTTATTTTTTAAAATTTATTTTCATCTAAAAACATATAATAAACAGCTTTATAATATCAAATAAACTAATATATCAATTCAAAACACTTATAAACTTGTTAAAAAGCAAAACATTAAGCGCAAAAAAACTTCACTTAACCTTAATTTATTTTCTCCAATAAGATAAAAAAAAAATAAATAAAGAGAAAAAATATCTTGATAAAAATTTTTTTTATCGAACGACACATGTTGAAATCAAAAACGGCATTTTTTATAGCTGGAATGTGACAAATAATTTTTATTTTTATTTTTCAATGACTTTCTCTTCTCTTTACCATTTACTAAATAGAAAAATCAAAATAATAAATAAAATAAAATCCTGAACCAAATCAATATAGAAAATACCCCCCCCCCCCCAATATGAAAAAAGGGTTCAAGGAATAAAATAAAAAACATAAAGTTCTATATAAAAAAAAAACTTTGTTATGATCCACAATGTCGTGTAAAGGTATGGACAATTAAAATAAGCATGCCTTTTAGTTTT
>Ga0325414_1002401_pt1 | contig 18934 bp, 19 predicted proteins | sample PopdelMetagenome_8_FD_206183 | JGI IMG/M metagenome (GOLD analysis project Ga0325414, IMG submission 206183) | Populus deltoides microbial communities from Bellville, Georgia, United States - Leaf-PdKOR-R3 | ecosystem: Host-associated > Plants > Phyllosphere > Phylloplane/Leaf | place: USA... | reverse complement strand
AGGACATGAAGGCCACTGGATGCGAATGGATAGACATGTTCAGATATGAGTGGATGAGTTGTGGATCTGAGATTCCAGGGCAGTCATCACTGAACCGCCATTATTTTGGTAGGTTATTGATAGGTTTTGTATATAATTAGGTTTTTTATTCATATGGGAACTTGTTTTTTATTTATTTTACATGTCAAAATCTATTTTCTATAAGTTTAATCAAATGTAACTTTTAAACAAATTATTTAAAACTGTAATTAAAAATGTTATTTATTTATTTATTTTTAAATTGCCAAACATGTTTATTCAGCTCATGTTCTGCTGCCGGTTGAAGCAAGATGTTTTTTACGTTGAAAAGATGTTTTCTAGTAGTAAAAATATTAATTGTGAAATCAAAATTTAATGTGTGGGGAGCTCTTTAATTTATTTTATTTAATTATATGATACTGTTATTTTTATAAGAAGAATAATAATTTAAATTTTATTAAAATAAGCTAATTTGATTTTACTAGTCTTATTTTTAATATTTTTCTTATTACTGTCTTTAATATCACAAAATTCTAAAATCATGTTCTATGTGATTTATTTAATAAAAACCAAAAATAATAAGAAAATATAGCCAAAACAATTTGAATGATTTAGAATAAGAATTAATAAAAAATATTTCTATCTTTTTTTTCATCACCGTGCTAAATTTCTTTTGAAAATATAATAGTATTAAGCATGTTCTAATTTAAAAAAATAATATTTAAAACTATAAAAATAATACAAGCCTCAAATGTTTATAGAGGGAACTCTTTCATATTTTCGCCTAGTTTGTCATGTTAATTTTGAAATCTCTCGATCTATGTTCTTATATAACTCAGGTTTAAAATTAAATTATAAATAGTTGACCTAATGTAACTCAATTGTCTTTGCGAGTCTAAAAGCAACTTATACAACCTGTAAAAACATAGCTTGACTAAAAAAAATTAAAATAACATCTTTTTTTTTTACTATTAAGATAAAAACATATTGGATTGACTTGAATCAATCTAAGTTAACGTGTCAAATCTATTATTTGGGTTATGAGACTATAATAATCTCACTGTAAATCAAAATAAATCATGAAATATAATTCTCAATCAGCTCAATGTTAAAGGATAAAATTGAAAAAAAATTAATTAAAAATGATCTAAAAAAATGGCGATAGTTAGCCCGTTAAACCCGCGATCCGGGTCACAAGATAAAGATAACCCTGTGAAAAATAAATTATGAATTGCAATCCCCAACAAGGACAATGTAGAAGAATGAGATTTAAAAAAATCAATTAAAAAAAGAACATAAAAAACAACTTGAGTTAATCTTTTAAACCATGATCCGAGTCATCAGATTGAAATAATTTCATAGAAAAAAATGACTTGATTTAACCCGGGTTAATCTGTCAAATCTTCAACTTTGATTATGAGATCGAAATAACCTGAGAGCAAATCAAAATAAATCATAAAATTCAATTTCCTATCGTCTTTGTCATGCTCATTGTAAAATGATGAAATTTATAAAAACTGTAATTAAAAAAATACACAAAAAACAAGTGAAGTCAATCTGGGTTAACTCGTTAAAAATTATTAATGGGTCATGAGGTTAGGATCAAATAATTATAAGAAAACCAAAACAAATCATGAAGACCAATTCTCAATCAAACACAATATTAAATGATGAAATTGTGGGGCGGGGAATCAATTAAAAGAAAAAAGGAAAATAAATAAGTCAATTGGGTTAACCCGTCAAACCAACCCAATAAAAAAAAATCCAATGTTGAAGGACTCATGACCCGAGTTATAAGACCAGGATAGCTTCTTATAAATATAATAATAAAATAACCCGATTTAATCAGAGTTAAAATACCAAAACCTCTGACTTTTATTGTGAGAACAATGTATCCTTATAAAAAACAAATAGAAAGATTACAAAGCTCAATTTCTAACCACGTCAAGTACTATTCCCATGTCATGAAGCTGAAATTACATGATAGAAAGTAAAGAAAATAATAATCATGAAATCTAATTAATAATTAATCCAATATTAAATGATGAAATTAAAAAAATATAAGAAAAAAAAAACTCAAGTTAATTCATCATACCCACAATCTGCGTTACGAAAATATTATAATTTAATTAAAACAAATCTAATATTAAATAATAAAATTAAAAAAAATATCATCAATAAAAAAAAATAATAAAAGAAGAAGATGAAGTAAAGCTTAAATAGTGATTTGTAAGATCCTCTTTCAGTTTATAGTTAATTAATTAATAATTAATGAGAAGGGGACGTGCGATTACAACTTGCAAGCTGTGAATGTTGCCGGTTAATATTATCGGGATTTGGCATCTTTGGTGGTGGGGTGTTTATATATATATATATATAATATTTGAGATAAATTATTTCAATATTTTTTTCTTTTGAGATTTCTGGCTAAACAATAGTACCTGTAATGCTAATTTCTTGAAGTAATTGATTAGATGTTTTAAGAAAATACGTTTGAGTTTTAAAAACATTAAAATTGATTACTTTTCAAAATAATTTTAATGTAATAAAACCAAAGTCCCTAAAAAAAGTATAAAAATATCAAATTAATAACTTTTTCATTGATAATTATTTTTTAAAAGAGATATCTATATTATATCATCAAATTTTACAGTTTCCCTTAAAATTAATAATATTTTATTAGTTATTCTCTGGATTCACTTTAAATAAAAAATAAATACAAATATGAGAAATAAATTATAATATTGAGGAATTTACACAATTGGTTAATAAATTAACATTTCACATATTAATTTGTTATTTGTATTTAATTGAATTTTATAAGATGATTATCCCAAATCGCAATAATTTTCTTTATAATTTATTATTTTTCAATTACGCATTACCTTTTCAACATTGATTTTTCGACTTTTAAGCTAGGAGTTTATATAAATTCAAAGTGAAATTTTTTTTATTATTTCTAGTGGGTTATTGATTTTATTTTTTCACTCCTTTTATTATTATATTTTTTTTAAAAAATAAACCCAATAAGTAATAAATAGATATTACTATTTACTCCTTGATCACTATGAGATTTTGATCAATTGCATGTTTTGGTCTTATCCATTTTGCAATGATTTATTTTGGTAGTATTTGATAATGTGATAATAGTTACTTTTTAAAATATTTTTTTACTTGAAAATTTATTAAAATAATATTTTTTTATTTTTTAAATTTATTTTTAATATCAACACATTATAATAATTTAAAATTATCTAAAAAATATAACTTAAAATAAAAAAATATATTTTTTAATAAAAACGACAACATCACTGTAACAAACACTCCCTTGATACTGTAAATGGAGCGGTTCGCTTGTGTCCAAAGGATTATACGGTCCCCAAAGGTCCGCATATCTTGATCGTCGTATATCTTGGTCGTTGTAGTCGTCATCACCATCATCATATATATATATATATATATATATATATATATATAAAGATTAAAGAGGCTTTTAAAATCCAATCAAGTTTTGATATCTGGCCCACTAATTTAAAAAACATTAAAGCTCAAGGCCAATCCAAGCCTTCTGTCTAATGCTATTTATATTTGTTTTTGCGTCGTCTTTCTAATTCTACCTTACCGCTCTCCTATTGTTTTCTTCTCGCGCTAACAGTCACCGACGAAAAAACCGGTCAAGAGACATCTCAACTGTGAATCGCGATTACCTCGACGGGGAATCATCGGAATCTGGAAGCCTCTCCTTCTGTAAACAATACATCACGACTTGACCATGAATCCAGAGTAGTAAGTTACTTTTCTAACAATAATCAATTACATCAAACACCTGTTAGGGTTTTTTTATGGACTGTTTAGGGTTTTTATTTAAACTCATTATCTGTTTTTGGATTGGATGCTGAAATTCGGTTTCCAAACCCTAGAATCACAAGCTCTCGCTGTAGATCCATGGATTTTAATAAAATTCTATGTGTTATGATCAACTAATCGGCCCGATAAAGATTAATTAATTGGACATAATTGAATATAGGCTCGATACATTGTGTGTAGCTTGATTGATTTGCATGTGTTTTCCAATCATAAATTTGAGCTATGATGAAGGTTTTGGGCTACAGGGAAAGGCGCGAAAGCATTCAGGATGGAAATTTTGTAGTGTGTATGTTTTAGATGCGTGCAAGATTGCATAGTTGTGGCCAACGTTGTGTGAATGGAAAGGAGGAAGGGCTCTTCTTATAAATATATTTAGAATTTTGCATGATTGTTGTAGATGAATTTTTCGATCTTAATATGTCAACATGGGATGGAAGAAACGACATTGAATTTATTTATTTATTTATTTTTGACGTTTTTCGTTGACTTAGTCTGTAATTGTCGCCAGCAACAGTGGTGATGGTTCTTGTTGGGGGCTCCTGGTTCCTGGGCTATTTCACCTTTGCAACCTACATTTTGATGGAGCTCTAATTTTTCTTCTGTTCTTTTGCAGTGATTATTTGTTCAAGCTCCTTCTCATTGGTGATTCTGGTGTTGGCAAATCCTGTCTTCTTCTAAGATTTGCTGTAGGTCTAAAACTGTTTTCATAGTGAATATTTGTATTGTGTGTATATTTGGTTTATTAGTGCTTATTTCTGTGATTTTTATTGGACAAAAAGTTTGCGCACTGATCATAAGAAATTGAAATGTTACCACCATGGAGGAAATAATATGCCCTTGCATTGTTTTATTCTCTGTGGACACGTGCACTTGATTTTTGTTGAGTTGTTCTTTGTGGTTGCATCTCTTACATTTGAGAAATCTATAATTTCTATTATGCAGGATGATTCATATATTGAGAGTTATATAAGCACCATTGGGGTCGACTTTGTAAGTTAACAGTACAATGCACTCCATAATGATTCTCATTGACAAAGTGATGACTGTTGTACCGTATAACTGATTTCATTTTTTCTTCCTTTGCAAGAAAATACGTACCGTGGAGCAAGATGGGAAAACCATAAAACTCCAAATCGTATGTGCTTTGTTTTTGTGGACATCCATTTTTTAGACTGCCATATTCTTTATTTATCACAATATATATTGCTGATGGAGCCTTGGACTTTTTTGATTTTTTAGCACTTGGTGTGACCTTGTCATAGTTTCTCAGCGACTTATTTAATAGTTTGATTGCATTTTGTTTGACATTTAGTGGGATACTGCTGGGCAAGAAAGATTTAGAACAATTACCAGCAGCTACTACCGCGGGGCACATGGTATCATAGTGGGTGATCTTTCTCATCTATTTCTCTTTGTACTTTGATTTCACCTAGTATTTATCTTTTTAACATATCTCTTCATGGGTGGCTGTTGTAGGTTGTTTATGATGTGACAGACCAAGAGAGCTTCAACAATGTCAAGCAGTGGCTCAATGAAATTGATCGATATGCTAGTGATAATGTGAACAAACTTCTGGTTGGAAACAAGTCTGATCTCACTGCAAATAAAGTAGTGTCATACGAGACAGCGAAGGTAGATCTATTTTATCTCTATGTAACGAACTGTTATCAGCTGGGTATTGACATGTGTATATTTGTGCTGATCAAAATTTAGTTATTGAACTAAACTCCATTTTCTTTGTCATTTTTAGGCTTTTGCTGATGAGATTGGCATACCTTTCATGGAAACTAGTGCAAAAGATGCCACTAATGTGGAACAAGCTTTCATGGCCATGGCTGCTGCAATCAAGGATAGGTGCTGTTCTGTTATTTTTTATGTTAACATTGAACCCCTCTTCTCTCCAAAAAGAAAAGAAGTCATGTCAGACGAGTCTAGACGTAGAAGTTCTTATTTGCCTCTCTAGTTTTTCTTGCATTTAACTCATAGATTAAAGAAGTCTTTTAGTGGAAAATGTTGCACAAGCTGAAGTAATTGCAATGGTCAGATTTGCTAGCTTATTGGACAAGTCGGTAAATGGCTTATTTGCAAGTGTGAACTGTGATTTGGTTTGGTGAACCTTTTTAAATCAAACCCTAGCTAGGTGATTAAACGGAGATTAAATGCAAAATTGTATTTAAATGAACTCTAAATACGTTCAGTTTGATCCAAAATACCAGAAAAAACGAGCAGTAAATTAGATTTTCTGGTTGATAGATATTTGCTGTATTGGGTGTGTTTCTTCTATTGTTCATTGGTGCTCCAGTTTAAGTTGGATTAAGCTAATTGTCATATCTGAAATCAGTGCGAAGATGTTCTAGAATGTAGAAAATTTCTTAATTTTGTCTTTGCTTGCCTATTTTTGCACTTGCTTGCATCTTTATGTAACACACCTCATACTTTACGTTTCCTATCAATCCAGAATGGCGAGCCAACCAGCCATGAACAACGCAAAACCTTCAACTGTGCAGCTCAGAGGACAGCCTGTTGAACAAAAGGGAGGCTGCTGCTCGTCTTGAGCTAGTAGAAGTATTGATGAGTTTTCTGTGCCTTGTCCATTGGCTCAACCATTACCTGTAAGAGACCTTTTCTTCTTTATTCTCATGCACTTAAAACCTGATTTGAAGCCGAACAATGTTATTAATTTCCCTCCTTTTAAGTTTCTGTAAACTGTTTCAAGGTCGGTTATTTAAACACATTTGGGCTTGTACAAAGTAGTAATAGTATTCCACATTGTTCCTCATGTGACCCATTCTTTTAAACCACGTGTCTTTACTGTATGTTTTCAGTTCTGTGGTTAATTTTGCTGTTTATTCAAGTGTGGATTCAAGCACATGAATAAATGAGTATGTTTCTGGCCATGATATGGGCTAGTTCAACTATTGGGATGGATGAAGTTTATGCAAATGGCCGTTGTCCAATTTTATTTCCAAACAACCGAGTCAGAAATGAGGATGGAGGAGGGATTCTAAAGTAGAGGGGAATCTGTAGGACGAAGCAGAACTTGTATACAAGATTGGGAACTCTGGTATAAATTGCACATAGGTTCAAAATGAAAATACTATCTGAGGTGATTTTCTCCCTCAGGAAAAGGGAAACTGGATCATCCTTGGATATCTCTGGCAGAGTGGTACTATCTTCCTCGTGTTGTCATGGAGCTTACTTCAAATAGAGGGGTAGCTACTTACTGGCATGAGCCAGGTGCCTGCTCAGAAGCTGCCGATGTTTGGCGATTTGGGTACAGCTCGATGCCAACCTAGTCCCCAAAGTTAAAATGAACAAAGAGGTAAATGATGTGAAAGATGAAGATATGGTCCTTGGGCTCGGTAACGATAAGCTAGGATGGGGACTTTCGGTTTTATGCCGACATTGTTTTCGACACGCTGATACAGTGGTTAACTGTTAAGGATTAGGAGGAAAGGGAACTGAACTTAATGTCCGTCATAGCATGGATTAGTAATAGGATCGTCTGAGGAGCTAACTATGTCAGTCAGTAAACTTCAATTTCAGTCGATTTAGGAATTGAACCTATTACCAAGAGGCCACTACTAAGGCCCCAAAGATATTAGCCAATACTAGAACGGTTTTCTTATACAACTTCAACGTAAACCTAATTGAGAGGGGCGAAAATGTTAGCAAAAGCTATTTAAATCATGACTCCGTCCACCCAACCCCACCAAAGCTCGTCATGTTAGGGCCTGGGATCGCAGCATAACCCCTTTCTTTATTTTTTAGACGAATCCCAAGCTGCATAATCGCATACCAGGTGTGAGAAACGTCCGACAAATCCCACATAAAAATGCAAAGCAAATTACCCTTAGACCATACCCTGCACCAACATGGGCTCCATCAAAGCTCAAGAATACAACAAGTAAAAATAAAATCCACTCCATCGACTCCATCCGACTTGTCGCCTACCGCACCTTTATCTCAAGTCTTAAATATATATAAAAAAAACTTAACTTTTCTATAAATACCATCCAAAAAAAAAAGAAGGTAAACCTTGTAATGAAATGAAAAGAGAAAAACCTTCCAGGGGATAAAACACAACCAGCATTTCAGTTTTACTCATCAAGGCCAGATGATGCCATGCCCAATAAGCAAGAGACTTGGGCTGAACCCATTAAAGTCAGTAAGCTTTGGGCTTTAAGAGTCGGTTCCCGTGACCCATCGCCGAAAGAAAACCCTGCAGCCCTTTGTTCCGATTTTTAATCCTTTTTCCTTACAAATAATTGTAAGCGAAAGAAAAGAGAGATAAAAGGAAGGAAAAAAGCCATGGCAGCGACGGAGGGAGATAACGGAGAGTTCTACCTTCGTTACTACGTAGGTCACAGAGGTAAATTCGGTCACGAATTCCTGGAGTTCGAGTTCCGTCCAGATGGCAAGCTCCGATACGCCAACAACTCTAACTACAAAAACGACACCATGATTCGCAAAGAAGTCTTCCTTACCCCCGCCGTCCTGAAAGAGTGCCGCCGCATCATCTCCGAGAGCGAGGTACTCGTCTTCCTCCCTCTCTTTTTCTATATGGATGCTATCTCTTGTTTCGCTTAGGGTTTAGTTTATTTTTTCGGTCTCATTAATTAAATGAAAATAACAACCATGCCATTTTTGTAATTTGTTCGTTAGATGTTTTTATATTTCCGAATGCAGATTATGTGCCTATATGTGATTGAATTGGATGCTGTTGAAGATGTGATTAGTTCTATGATGGTGTAAAAATTATAGTAAAAATGCAACACCCTTTTCGTAGATTTGTAATCCAAACAATTTTTTTCAACTCTTCGGAGCTGTTTCGAATTTGTAAGCAAATTCTGATGGAGCTTAGGGTTTTTGGTTTACTTGATTTGTAATTAAATAAGCTACGCTTTCGGTCATGATAAAAATCAATTCTCTTTTCTGCTTTCATTTTATATTAGCTAGAAAATTACATTCTGAATTCTGATTCCTTTTTTTTGGTTTGGGAATGGGGCTTTTCTGTTCTGGATTTTGGTAGTTGCTCTGTGTAGCTTTTATTGTTGTTTGGTCCTTTTCATATATTTGAAATCATTGGTTTCTTTAGATTATGAAGGAAGATGACAACAACTGGCCAGAGCCAGACCGGGTTGGGAAACAGGAGCTGGAGATTGTGATGGGGAATGAGCATATTTCTTTTACTACATCAAAGATTGGATCACTTGTTGATGTTCACAGTAGCCAGGATCCTGAAGGGCTTCGCATCTTCTATTATCTTGTCCAGGTGATTGCAACTCATTGATTGTTTTTCATGCATGGTTTCTTTTATGGTTATCTTGGTTATGAACATGAATATCTCTTTAAATGTAGGAGTTAGAGCTTGTTTTTGTGCATAAATACTGTCTTTGTACGTTGCATTCTCTGTAAAAGAATTCTGATTTTGTGTTACTTTTGAATGCACTCGTTCTTGAATTGCAAGCTATCCTTGTTAACATGCTGATATGTGGTTGATAAATTGGGGCAATACTGAGAAAGTAGGTAATATTGTTTCCCCGAAGAAAAACTATACATTTTTATCATGAGCAATACATGTCATAATGAATTCAAACAACCTTTTTATTTATTTTTTAAATGAAAACCTGAGTATTTTAGAATTTATGGTTTTATTTGCTTATGGTATTGTGGGATAGAATGACTTTTATGATTATCCATTAAACCTTTCTTGAGAAAAAAATACTCTCTCTAATTTTTTGGAGAAGGTTGACAGGGTTCATTGAACACTACAGGATGTTAATGGAAAACCAATCTTCTCTTGTTCAAAATTCAAAACACTTTTTTATGTTTATATGTACTTGTTAATATTGGCATTGGTGTTTCATTGCTAGTCAATTTTAATTTTTTCTGGGATTTATTTGTGTTTATGTGGTTTCAGGACTTGAAGTGCTTTGTTTTCTCTCTCATCTCTCTCCACTTCAAAATCAAGCCCATATAACAACCATCATCTCAACCATTCATTGCATGCTTCAAGGGGCTGTTTTTGCAGATGTTTGAATTGTATACTTTGCAGTAGGGTTTGTCATTTGCTCTTTTTTTTTTTTTCTTTTAGTTTTATCCGAAGCTGTCCAAGGTTTTATCAATGCTTGGATTGATGAATATTTCGTGGACTGGAATGGTAGTGTTATGAAACCTTAATGTGTCCTGGATGCCTCTCCAGCGGTGTCTGAAATCTTTGGATATGTTAACTACTAAGATTTTAATCTAAAGAACTTTCAGCTGTGTTCCAAATTTACAGTATTGGCTATTTAATGAAGCTGGTGAATTGGCTTAATTCGTTCCAAGGAATCACGACGGACAAGATTCAGTGGATTTCAGGTGGAATAACTTGGTCCTGGTCATGCATTTTCTATTCGGCCTGATTGAAAATCTTTTCACCAGTTTGATTGCTTCTTCTGGTCTGCTGGTCATTGACCTCTAGCATGTAACGGAATGAGCAGGACCCTTGAATAAAACATCAGATTGCTGCAATACTTTTTTTGACCACCCAGAAATAGGAGTCACCAGGTATGATAACGGCTAGAAACATTTCGACTGTAATGTCTGATTTAGAGCACTGCTGAAACCAAACAGAGATCATCCGCGGCTGTTAGAAAGGTTGATGCTATAGAGAACATGAAATGCAGGAGCATTAAATTTGGATGAATGAAGTTCAAGCTTCCAGGACATGATTTTTGACCGAAACAAAAAAAGTTAAAATGGATTGTGCCGAGCTTGTCGCTCTACAGTCAAAACTTTGATTCCTTCTCCTATCCGCTTTGCTATTTTTGTTCACTTTTTTTACTTCGACTCTAATATTAAACGCTTTGGTATTCTCTCCACCATTACAGCATTGTATTACATAGCTTTCTTAATCTAACTAAGATCGAAGGTACAGATAAATCTTCTTGTAGGGAGTGGATAAGGCCAGCTTCTCCATCGACCCCATAATTTCTTTCCATGACATGGTTGATTCCTTGGCTCTAGTACCATCCTTCTACGCAACGGATGCCATCTTTGTGAACCATTATCGTGATAGCACTCACGACTTGCCTCAAACGCCTTCGTAGACCCCGCGAGCTCTGACGGTGGGTGCATTTTCACAGCAAATGGCTTCAATCAAAACCCTAGTTGAACCCTGGATCACTGCTAACATTGAAGAAGGCGTGAAATTAGTTTCACCTCACATCATCGAGTACGAGAAGAAAATTTTTCTACTCTTTTTCAAGGTGCTCAAGTATTGCATGTGTTGTTTATCCCACCCGTGTTTTATCGAAGAGTTTCCAACATTCTTTCTAAACCCACCATGCCTGCAATTGGAACGACAAAAGGAACTTGACGATTGAAAGGGGTAGTCAGCAAGATAATGATATTAGAGACGTCATATCCCTTACCTCTGAGCTTCTAAAGGAGGAGTCTGTCTTCAGGTTGGGGTTATACTGAGGAATTTTATCGACAGTTATATAACCACTCCAAACTCGGTTGCATCCTTTCAAAGTTCATCTAAGAACTTGTTGATCTTTTTTACTTTTAGAGCCATACTTATAGGAGATAAGAAAGGGTTGGAGAGACAAAGAAGTTGCGCACCTTCCCCTTGAGATTGTTTTGAATCTCCAACTTCGGCCTAAGAATCTCAAGCAAACTCGTCTAATACATCTTCAGCACAGTGAGCTGCATTTTAGGCTTTTCCAAGCAATGCCTCACAGATTCTTCTGCCTCTGGACTTTGCTCAGCGTCATGTAGAACAGCTTTTATAATGGTCAAGACCTCCTTCAGCTTTTCCAGCTTTCCCTTAAATCCCCGTGCAAGACTTGGCCATTCAATAGCAAGTGAATTCCCCCCTATTCAACATCTCCTCCATAGCAGATAGGAGAAATTAGCTGCCATGCTTTTCTTTGGTAACTATTAACGACGAGAGAATTGCCTTGAAAGTTTTGGAAATAGAGGTGGAAAAAGAAAAAAAAAACATAGCATGTTGTTACTTTTGTGCTTATAAATCAGTGAAAGATGAGGTCTCTTTCACTGAACCAAGAGTACCAATGTAATCAAACATTGTGCATGGGGCAACTGAGGTCTCTTTCTTTCTTTCTTTCTTTTCTGTTCAAACGGTTCATGATTAATGAATATGGAGTAGAAACATAAAAAAAAACCCAACTCCGCTATGCCAAGGCCACTAGATTTGGAAGAACGCACATTCAAGCTTCAATGACATGAATCTCGAAATCATTAAACCCTTAGACTGGACTGAACTTGATTTGTCCTTTTACAATCAATCCCATCTCTGGTTTTCTAACCCTAAGCAAACTGTATTTGGCTCCAAATATAAAACCCTCGGACTCTTCGAGAGTGCCAGGGCGTTGTATGCCAGAGCTTATTGATCTAAAAAAGATACAAACATGATATTTTATATTGAAGTGTCAGTCATCAAGAGAGAATTTATACAGGGAGTGGATCAGGCCACCTTCGCTTTACCTCAGATTTCCACCTGACCTCCCTTAATTTCCCATTTAACCCATAATCCCTTTCCATAACAAGATTGATTCCCTCATCTGAATACCACCCAACTCCAATGCAAAGGATGCCATCTTTGCTGACATCAACATAACCAGTTACCCCTCCAGGCAGCCAAAGGACAGTTACATCCTGCATATCCATTATCTCTTCCTCTCCAAAGTAAACTGGATTATCAGGCAGGCTTCTCTTTTTCAAGGTCTCTGTGCAGAGATAGACATATGGGGTACCGTTGCTTTCCTCTATAGCAATCTCATCCCCAAATATTGGAGTAGCGCTCATCTCAAATACTTTCCAGGGCCCTGTGAGCTCTGATGGCTGGGTTCGTTTCCGCTGAGAAAATGGCGTCACATCAAACTCCAGATCACTGTTTTAAGTTGTTAAAGCATAAAATTAGTTTCACCGCAAAAGGAGAAATATAAACTGTTCATGCTTATAGCTCTATTCCTAAGAACAGAGCATATGAATGCACAAACACGAAAGAGAGGGTTTTGTACCCTGCTCGATAAGGTTGAACTAAGACTTGCACTGACCTATGTTACCTCACTTGTTCAACACTTGATCCAACATCCAAGGACTGTATATCTTAAAAATTTCCTTTGAAACTTAAATGATACAAATTATGAACATTTATCATTCAAAGCTGCAGTACCATATACTACTGAATTATAAATACCTTTCTGCACGAAGATTTGCAGGACTGACCCACTCTTCCTCGTAAACAGCAACTCTCATGATTTGTATATCTGAACCCCCATTGTTGAATTCTATGGTATGAACAATCCGAAGTCTTTTGTGACAACCTTTAACCAAACACTAAGCACAAAAAAACATCAACAAACAGAAGCACTGTTTTTCTCACTGTAAAGTAAGAAATCGAAAAGCTCATGGATCATTAAAAAGCTCCATGGCACTACCAAAGCATGCTAAACTTACTTGTTCAAATTTAAAAGTCGGAGAAAGGTAATAGTTCGAATCATCAACTTCACCAACTGGAATATCAACTGGTCCCCTGGAATATGATCCGTCCTGAAAATTCAACGTGTAGACCATTATATCATTGACCTTACTGATCAGGTATGCAGAGGAAAGGATGTACAAATGCATGTGTGCACAGACGCACCCGTAGATATATAAGCAGTTTCCAGTTAAACAATTGATTGAAACTACAATTATGACTCCTTGAAACAACTATTCTAATAGCTCTGATGAAAGTGACAACAATTACTCGGGTACACTGAATGTTAACATAAAGCAAACAAGCACCATAGCATCGAAAACCCTAGTATAAAAATATGTGTCACTGCTTTCAATCCTCAAAAAGTAGCCTGTGCATCACATGCTAGCACAGAGATAACTTCCATCCAGTTTTATATCAATAACTAATTGCAGCTGGGGTTAATCATACCTCAAAGAAAACTAGTCCTGGTTCATTACCCATAACATCTTCTTCCATTAAATCACTAGTTTCAAAGTTAAAAGATTCAAAACCAGGCAGAACATGATTCCTGATAGCAGGGCCAGCCATTTTTTCAGCAGGCAAAGATGCATCCCCTTCTTTATGATCATCTTTACTTCTATTGTTGCCTCCTATATACTGTGGCACTTCACCATAAGGATTTAAAGTCACCCAATTAATCTTTCTTTGAATTTGAGATCTCTGTTCTCCAGATGGAGACGGCACTGCTTCAATGCGAGCAAGAGTGTAGCAATCATATAGGTTTTCGTTCTTGCTTCCAACTTCAATGGGCTCCATTTCAGCAGTAATTGGTGAAAATACAGCCCCCACCCCCTTCCATATCCCACTGACACTACTGGTAAATGTATTCCATACTGGTCTTATCACAGGTTCCTGAAAGGGAAAAAAAACACGACTTCTCATCACTTTAAACTCCAAAACACCAAAAAATAATTTAGCAATCAAAGTTTGAAAGTTTGAAGCCTGTATTCTACGTGCAACTAAAATGAAAGAAAACATCCCTTGAGACAAATAACAATTGCCAAAATTCAAGCAATTCTATTTACCAGTTATTGCAAATTCAAATACAAAAGCAATCGCATCACAAAACATACTGAGAAAGTGAAAGAAGAAGAAGAAGAAGAAGCAGTATCGAAGTTTAGAACTTTGAAGCCTAATTATATGTGCGTCTAAAATGGCAGAAAAGAGAATCCAAGCCACGTAACAAAATATCCCCAAATTCAAGCATTTCCATTCCAAATTCAATTACAAGAACGATCCACGTAACAAAAAACACAAAACCAAAAGAAAGCAATAATATTTTATAACTACCTGGGTTTGAAGAATAGTTTCAACCTCCATTAACATGGTGCCAGACATCATAATTCTTCCAGCTTTATTCCTCTTCCCCCTGACAACTCTCCTTCCTTCCCTCCTCTTTTGTTTCCCTCTATCCTTTTCCTTATCAGATGTGGTTTTTTCCATGTCATTGTCAATGCTCCATACATTTTCCTTCCTGCCCCTTGCTTTCACCCTCGCTTTACTCTGGTGTTGCTGAGGTTTGTTGTGGCACTGTGTTATCATGTTGAGTTTTTTGGGTTTGGGAAAACCAGAGGGGTTTTGAGTGGTTTTGAGTGTGTGGTAGTAGAACCCTAAGTGAGGCTTGGATGTGAAAACCTTGCAGAGGTGAAGACATGGTGATTGCATTCTCAGACAGAAGAGGAAGAGGATAGAGGTGATTGACACGGTAGTGTTCGACTTTGAACTTTGAAAGAGATAGAGATGGGTTACTATTTCATTTTTTGTGTCCTCAAGGATATGGAGTGAGCCCAAACTAGCGGGTAACTAGCTCGTTAAAGAGAAGAATATATGGTGGGGAAAGATGAACCAAGCCTCAAATACTAACCCATTAGCCCAGCAAGTGAGGAACTAAAAGCCTGTTTTTAACTAAATCATTGTTACATATTTGAAAAACCTAAACGAAAAAAAAAAGAAGTTTTTTATTTCATTTTTCAGATTTGATTCTGAAAAATAAAAAATAAAAATGATATCAAACTATCCCTTAATTAAGAGAAACAAAGAAGGAAGAATGTTATTATTCTGTCCTGAGATGGAATGGGATCCCTCCTAGCAACTATTCTTAAACTCCACTGTACGTGATAGAAGAAGCAATGCTCTAAGCACTTGCCTTAATCAAATAATTGCTCAGTGTCCTGCTGCGACTGCTAGTGAATTTCAAGGATTAAGATTTCCGATTAAAAAGAATGGCAAGAGAAAAGGAACATCCCTTCTCTCTCTCTCTCTCTCTATATCTTTTCTGTAGAATCTGTCTTGAGCTAATTTTATAAGAAGAAAAAGGTGACGAACGCATGTAAAGAGGCTTTGGTGTGTTTTTATACATGATTTTCACAGCCTTCGGCTCGATTTATGCACTAAACGCCTTTTGATGCCACGAAAGGAATGATATCTAGAGATTGGGAATTATATATTTGCATGCTATGCAAACGTTGGGCCTCCCATGTTAGATTTAGGCCTCTGCATGCCATTTCACATGCATAATCATTTGTGTACTAGTTCAAATTGAATGGTTTATTTAAATCCCAGCAGAAAAAGATCTCCGCAGTGTTTGAAAACATAATTCAATCGTTTTTTTTTAATTTAAATTTTTTAACCATGTGAGTAATGTGAGTGAAAATGCCAAACAAACATGTAATGATTGGCTTTTGAGTTATAGGTATTTAGGCTTATTATGTGATAAATTAGGGGTTAAACAAAAATTTTAAAAATAATTTATCTCAACATATCACATATTATATTAGTATCGATGATGAGTTAAATAATACCAATTATTAGGATAAGTGAGAAAAAAATTAGCTGGTAATTCATAAAACTTACATAGATCTTTAGGATGCTAAAAGAGATCGGTTATTTATAGAGCGACAATTGATAATTGATTTAAATATCTATATAAGATGGTATTTTCCCATGACACGCCGGTATGTTGCACCTGTATTGTTATATTTCCTAAAGCATCCATGTAATCTAATGCATTACAAGCCTTGATATCTAAGACAAAATCGATTGGTATGTAATATTTTTTCTATATATAATATTTATTTAATGATGGTTACTTTTATTATAAATGATGAGGGCTAAATAATTTTTTTAATTAGATTAATTTATTATCACAAGAGGCTTAGAGAGCAATATTTGTTACCTGTGAATGTGTTGATGAGATGACACATGCCTTGACCAACAATTTGCGTTGTTCTGAACTTGAGGAGGCTGGGCATCTCGAAGCGGCCTCAATGAAAGATAAAATCGTTTATCGTGAACATTGACATGCATTTAGAGAGGTAGGTCTATCTATGAGCGATCCAGGATTATCCATAAGCATTCTATGCCCATCTATGAGCTAAGATGATTTTGGTGCTAACCCCTACACAAGCGCTACAGGGCTATCCTTAAGTTGAACAAGTTGGGGGTGGTGCAAACCCGTTAATGAGCTCTCCAAACATGTTTATAAGCTGGGATGATTTTTAGGTGTAGTTTGATTGTATGCTTTCATGTTTAAAAATTATGAATTTAGTTTATATTTAATAGAATGTTATGTTTAATTTTTATTATGTTTAATTATGGATTGTTATATTTCATGAATTGTGATTTGTATTGATTTTTTAATTGTGCTGGGGAGATTAACTGACGCTTGTGTTTTTAAATTGTGATACGTATATTATGTTATTTTTTTATAGAAAAAAATTAAGAGTATGAGAAAATCTACCCCAATAACTTTTTTTAGTGAGTCACATTCCTCGTATGCGACTCACTAGTGATAGGCTTGTGACTCGCGAGTAATATAAGAGGTATGCAACTTGCCAAATTATGTCATTCCTCTGCCGATTGTTTTTTAATATATATATATATATATATATATATATTACTTCAATACTGTGCAAATTAATATAATTATCAACAAAACAATAAAATGACACAATTTCTTTTTATAGTTCATTCCTTTTGTTTTTTTTTGTTCGTAAATTTTATCCTTACACATAAAATCTCTTCATTACTCTACCTGCACCCTAATCTCTTTTTATTTTTTCAATATCAGGTCAAGAGTTAAAAGGTTTCCATATAATTCTAAATTTATTAATTTATACCGCGACCTCCTTTTTTTCTTGTCTTAATTTTAAAAGTGTCCAGGAATATTATGTTCCCGTAACGAGAAGTCATGTAATTCATGAAACTTGACCCGACAGAGGTCTTGGTAAGAGTAGAGAGTCCACGCAGGATTGAATCGGCATGGAACAGTCTAGTTTCTTCTGTTGCTTGCCAGGCGCAAACTGACAGCCACATATCACGAGCACACTTGCTTCGTTTCACAACTTAATTAGTTGCAACGGAAAGATGCTTGCTCAAGTACCAATAAAATGTCCAGTACCCTTGCCCTCTCGTCAAGCAACCTCAGGAGGAGGTACAAGAAACGTTTCAAGCACTTACAATCTGATCATGGTAATAATATTTGATGTCACCAATCCCAACACACAGGATTTTGTGTTCAATGGGATTTGTCTCCTTCTATTTTTATATTGTATAGTTCATTTTTTCGGAGCTAGCGCTGAGGAATATTTTTTAAATATGAATTCACAAGTTTTTCTTAAAACTTGCAGGTTATATATTTCTCTGTGAATCATATCAACGCTACCAGTATGATCTCACCAGTTTTTCATTCCTCGAACCAATGTCCTAGTACTTCCAGCCGGCTATCTGGGAGCCCTGGGCTCGTGGAGATTTGGCTTCAAAGTGATCTCATGTGTCCAGGTGGCTAGATTGTTTATTTTACATCTGTTTTTTTTTTTTTTTTGCAGTGCAACATGTAACAAACTAAATTGTGTTTTATATTAGAGGATTTATTAAAAAATTAAGTTTGAAATACAATTTTTTTTTCATATTTTTTAATCAAGTTTTGTAAAACTTTATTTGTTTTTCGCGTTTTAAAAATGCTTTTAAAAAAATTTAAGAATTTTTTATTTTTTTCTTTGCTTTAAATTAATATTTTTTTAGTGTTTTCAGATCATTTTGATGCGTTGATATCAAAAATAATTTTTTAAAAATAAAAAATATTATTTTGATGCATTTCCAAATAAAAAACAATCACAATTATATTTCTACCAAACACTTTAGTATATTTTTAAATTTACATATAAAATCTAATTAACCACAATTAATTATATTTTTTAAATTTATATTTTTAAACCATAACCACAAAAATAAAATAGAAAATAAACACACTCATACTCCCGAGACTTTCTGTGGTGGGCTGAGTTGGTCTCTAACGACTAACATGCAACCGTTCCGTTGCTTTCTCTAATAATTCACGGAGGGAAAACAATTATTGTAGTGTGAATGTTGAAGATGAACTTCTGTCCAGTCCGCGCTAGCTTGCACTGTCAGTAACACATCCCGCGACAGTGTACAGAATTAGATTAATAATCTTGATTTTTTTATTTTTAATTCAGAAATAATCTCTCTTTGTCATGAAAAGACCTTTTTTTT
>Ga0325414_1002400_pt1 | contig 18935 bp, 13 predicted proteins | sample PopdelMetagenome_8_FD_206183 | JGI IMG/M metagenome (GOLD analysis project Ga0325414, IMG submission 206183) | Populus deltoides microbial communities from Bellville, Georgia, United States - Leaf-PdKOR-R3 | ecosystem: Host-associated > Plants > Phyllosphere > Phylloplane/Leaf | place: USA... | reverse complement strand
CTTCAGCACTTGTGGCTCAAAAATGAGTAACAACAATTGTGATGAATGGTTGTATGAATATTACGAAGGATCTATTGTTGTACTGTATTGAACATTAACTGTCATAAATGGTTGGATGAGTAATATGAAGGGTGTACTATTGTGATACTGAATGCTAAATTGTTATGGAATGTTTGTTTGTGTGTTATAAAGGATATATTATTGTGTTTACTGAATGTTAAACTATTATGGAACGCCTGTACGAGCATCACGAAGGGTTTACTATTATGTTGCAGTGAATATCAAGTTGTTATGAATAGTTTGAATGTGCAATTCAAGGGATATTACCATGTTATAGTGATTTTATAAACCACATCTAGAATGTTTGATGGGTTCGTGATTAGCTTCAGCTAATAGCATCCAAAGGGATGACCGGGACAAATGATTGATTAACTTCGGCTAATGGCATCCGAAGGGATGACGGGGATAAATCATTTATTAGCTTTGGCTAATGGCATCTAAATAGATGACCAAGACAAATGATTGATTAGCTTTGGCTAGTGGCATCCGAATGAATCGGATGTCGAGGTCAAATGAATTATTAGCTTTGGCTAATGACATCCGAATAGATGACCAGGATAAATCATTGATTAGCTTCAGCTAATGGCATCTGAAGGGATGACCGGGACAAATGATTGATTAATGGCATTCGAATGGATGACCGAGATAAACCATTGATTAGCTTCGGCTAATGGCATCCAAATTGATGACTGAGACAAATGAATGATTAGCTTTGGCTAAAGGCATCCGAAGGGATTACCAGGACAAATCATTGATTAGCTTCGGTTAATGACATCTGAATGGATGACCGGGAAAAATGATTGATTAGCTTCGGCAAATGGCATCTAAATGGATTGGATGCCTAGGACAAATGAATTACTAGCTTCGGCTAATGGCATCCAAATGGATGACCAGGATAAATCATTTATTAGCTTCGGCTAATGGCATTCGAATGGATGACTGGGACAAATAAACGACTAGCTACGGCAAATAGCATCCTAAGTGGATGACCAAGATAAACAAATGATTAGTTAGGACTAATGGCATCCAAAGTGGATGTCTGGGATGAATAAATGATGAGCTTCGGTTAATGGCATCCGAATGGATGACTAGGATAAATCATTAATTAGCTTCGGCTAACGGCATCCGAAGGGATGACCAGGACAAATCATTTATTAGCTTCGGCTAATGACATCTGAAACATAATAAAGCAATATTAGTGTTCCATTTCATTCATGAACCAAAAGAGCGTAATTCTATCATTTCTCCTTTTATAAATACCACCATTAATAATTCATCAATTACCGAGGCTTATTACAATACTCAAACCCAATCATTGATCTCAAATATTGTTGGCTGAGCTAACGTTATTCTCTGTTTAAAGCACAACAATCATAGTTTTTTTTTTGTATACTTAGTATATACAAAACCTAATATACATGAACACATCAATTTTTGAAAACTAATTCATAACTCTCAAATCCGACTGTTCTTTTAGGATGCCATTAGTTGAAGTCAATCATCTATTCATCTTGGTCATCCACTTAGGATGCTATTAGCTGAAGCTAGTCATTTATTTAACTAAAACTAATCATTTATTCATCTTGGTCATCCATTTTGGGTGTCATTAGCTCATCCTGGTCATCCACTTAGGGTGCCAATAGCTGAAGCTAATCATTTATTCATCTTGGACATCCACTTTGGATGCCATTAGCCGTAGCTAATCATTTGTTCATCCCGGTCATCCAGTTAGGATGCTATTTGTCGTAGCTAGTCATTTATTTGTCCCAGTCATCCATTCGAATGCCATTAGCCGAAGCTAATAAATGATTTATCCTGGTCATCCATTTGGATGCCATTAGCCGAAGCTAGTAATTCATTTGTCCTAGGCATCCAATCCATTTAGATGCCATTTGCCGAAGCTAATCAATCATTTTTCCCGGTCATCCATTCAGATGCCATTAACCGAAGCTAATCAATGATTTGTCCTGGTAATCCCTTCGGATGCCTTAGCATTACCAATAACACATGGGATAGTAAACGCACCTGGATCTTTTTGCTTCAAAGGCATATTCTTTTGAACAACAATAGATACAACTTCACCCATACTTACCGTTTCATGACCTTTTAGTTTAAAGCTCTCTTGGTAGTACACAACTCCTTCAAGAATTTGGCATACTTTGAAATTTGCTTGATAGCATCAAGCAAAGGAATGTTGAGTTCTATTTTCTTGAAAACCTCTAAAATATCTTTTTCTTTGTCCTCTTTCTTTGACCTAGAAGAACTCACAGGAAATGGTGGAATTGTTTTAAAACTGGAATTCATTGAGTGAGGAGTTACCTTTGGAGTGTTGGTCATTGTTTCAGTTTGTAGAGAAGGATGATGTTTCTTCTTTGTACTCAATTTGGTTTCTATCTCTTCTTCTTCCTCCATCTCAATTTGTTTCGATCTTTTCTCTTCAAGTTCTTTTCCACTTCGCAGCATTATCGCACTAACATTCTCTATTGGATTCAATGCTTGGGAGGGCAATTTTCCATTCATTTGTACATCCAATTTCCCTACACTTGAAGCTACTTACCCCATTTGCTTTTCCAAGTTGTGAATACTTGACCTTGTTTCATGTTCAAAAGACATGACATTTTGCTATAAGGTCACAGTATTAGAAGCCAAAGTTTTCATCATCTCATGAAGATCATCATTGGATGACAACCCTATAACATTGAAGTTTGTAAATGGAGGGGGTTGTCTTGCTTGATAATTCTGTTGGGATTGAAATCCATGGGGATGGAACTGTCGGCCTTGATTGCCTTGTTGAGGTGGGTTTCTATAGCACAAGTTTGGATAATCTCTCCGTCCGGGATTGTGGGTGTTGGAAAAGGGATCATATTTACGCTGGGGCTGTCCGTTGAATGCTCCATCAACTGCAGTAGCATGTTCAATGTAATCTTCTTGCATTGTTAGGCACATATCTGAAGCATGTCCTTGTAAGGAACATATGCTACAAACTTTCACCTGCTGTACATTTCCACAATCCAAAGAACGCATAAGAGAAGTAAGATCATTAACTTTATTTTCAAGGTTAGAAATACTTACCTCATTTACTCATTTGTTTGAGACGTCTCTACGAGTGCCAAACTGTTTCGAGTTAGCTGCCATATTTGAGATCAATTGGTGTACAGCATCAATGATATTACAGTCAGTAGGTATCAATCCTTTATAGAAATATTGAATGAGCAGCTGATTAGGTATTTGATGATGAGAACATTAAATGCAGAATTGTTCAAATCTTTCCCAATATTCGAAAAGTCTCTCCATGTGATTGTTGAATCCCATATATTTCTTTCCTTATGTTGGCAACTCGAGATGCTGGGAAATATTTTTTAAGAAAGATCTTCTTCATGCCATTACAAGTTCCAATGGAACCTGGGAGAATAGAGATATATCATGTCTTTGCTGCCCCTTTTAAAGAGAAATGGAAAGCTTTCAACCTGTTTTTCATCAACTCCATTCGGTTTCATGCCAATGCAAACCATATGGTACTCCTTGAGATAAGTATGAGGATCTTCTCTTACAAGACCATTGAATGTTGGTAGCAAATGTATAAAACCAGATTTGAGCTCAAAGTTTACATTATTGTCGATGTTTATGCACAATGTTGGTTTTCCACGTTAGGAGCAGCAAGCTCCTTGAGTGTTTGTTGTCGTGCAACAGTCATGGTATTGAGGCGAGCTTCCTTTCATAACCTGCGTAAAGTTTTTTCTATTTCGAGATCCAACTGCACTTAACTTTGATTAGTAGAACGGGTTACTGGCATAAACCTTCAAGAAAACTCAAAAGAAACAAACCACATAAGAAATGGAAATCAATACAAATTGTACGAAAATTCTATGGTAGAAAACTAAAACTGCCTAAAAACACTGAAAAACAGCAGAATTTGACCTCGATAGGGTGGGGCTAATGGTTTACCACTAGTTCTGTTCAGAACATCGGTTCCCTTCAGGAAACAAAAGGCCAGATCCTAATTCCATTAAAAATTTGTTTTAAACAGTACCGCCGAAACAAAAATTCTGGTTTTTTTCATAAAAAATAAATAACAATTACAACAAATAAAAATAACAGCACAAGAATCAACTAAAATTATTTCCCCAACAACGGCGCCAAAATTTGATGCGATGTTGTGGTCGCACAAATTAATTACCTTAGCTTAAAACACACAAGATAGTATAGAGCAAGCAAGGGGTCAATCCCACGAGGAAGGTTTAGTTAAGATTTTTATGTTATACGTTATGCAATTAGGAGGTTTTGATTTGTGATGATCTAAACTATAGAAGAAATTAAATTTATCAAGAAAACAAACCTTGATCGCAAGCACACATCCACCTACAAAAATCAGAACCGATCCTTAAAACGAAACTCCAGTTTATATTCTGAATTTTTATCTTTTCTTAACGTTGGTTAATTAACGGATTCGACGTATAACTAACCCTAACCAACAAACAATCACAATGTCCGTACTAATGATTTAATCTAATGGCAGCCTTAAAATCTAGATAAATTCATTAATCTTAACAACCAAGTTGTCTGCTTGTGTTGCTTTGATCGAATGTTCTCCCTAAGTTTAATAACATAGTTCCGCCACAATTATCAAACCTAGTTGCTTCACAAGTTTATATACGACAACTCTGATTTTGATATCAAACTTAGTAATAGATTGTTCACAATAATAATTTAGAGTCCGCTCTTAGCAATTAAAATAAACAATCATAGGAAATATGCATAGAAAAACAAGCGTACTCATTCATAATACAAACAGAAAATAAATGGAAGAATAAATCTCACAATTCTTGAAATCTGAAGGTTTTTGCGTCCTTGCAACCAAGAAAACGAGTTTAGCCTTGCATATCTATTGAACAACTACTCCAAAAGATGAAAGAAAGCATGATTTCTGGTTTGTAGAGGGGATAGTGTGTTTCTTCTTTTATGGCTGCCACCCCTCTTTCTTTTATTCTAATGCACTCTCTTTCCTTCCCTCTTGGCTCTATTAATAGCATAAACTTAGCTGCCTATTTATAAACAAATTGTAAGTAAGAAAAATCAAAGTTCAAGTGTGAACATCAATAGATGGTGGTAGTGTGAAGGTGGCTGGCGGCTGGCGGCTGGCGGCTGGCGGCTGGCGACTAGCAGCTGGTTTGTGGTTGGTGGCTACCTTCCTTGACCTTCTGGATTGATTTACTAGAGGAGCTAAATTGCTGAAATAAAACTTGGATGTCGGTTTGGATGCTTCGGGATGTAATTTAGATTCGTTTCTTCACGAAACCTGTTTGCTGGCAGAATTCAGTTGTCATCTTTGAAAACTCATATCTCCCTCATATGACATCGTTTTATTAAAAAAAAAATTAGAGTGTTTATAGGCCTTTAAGTCAGGAATCCAAAACAATTGAGTTTGCATCAATTGGATGTCTACAGCTCCAGATATTCAATTTGGAATGGACAAAGGTCAACATTGGCAGAATGCGAGATTTGACTTTGAAGGATGTGATTTCCATGCTCTATCTTTTTATTTTTCTTGACTTGGATTTCCAGAAAGATATGGATGTTAGCTTTCTAATGCCACTGGAATCACTTCGTTTCGACTTTTAGAGCTCACGCTCTGCACAAAACATCGACTGAGGGTCAAATCTGTCAATTACCTGCAATTTACTCCTTTTTTGCATCTTTCATCTAAAGGTGCCTTCAAAACATAAAACAAAGAATATCAAGGCATTTTATATAAATAACATAGGCAAAACACTAGTTAAGTATGGGTGAAACTATCGAATAATATGGTTGCATCAGAGTTCTATATGAACAGACGTGTTAATCACTCAATTAGTCGTCCGACCCCTTTTGTAGAGACTAGTAACAAAAAATTAAAATGGAACACATGTGAATGTGCGAACAAGTAGATATGATGTGTATGAATATACATATGAGGTATTCATTTTATAAGGATGTCATATTGTGAAATTACATAAGATCGGGATAACGAAAGTACTAATTGTGTAACTTGTTGTTTGGCACTCTTGTATGAACTCATGATGTTAGCAAGACTAGAATAGGAATGTGAATTTGTGAGTATGTCAATATGATGTAATATAAACCTACGAGAATGAAAAAATAATAATATGGGCACTTGTATTGAGAATCCATTTTATGGGAACATTGATTGACATTAATCCTACATGGATTGTGCCTTGTTAATGAATGAAATGCAATTATAAATCTGTAAAATGATATGGTAAAAAACATCTAAAACCGGACAAAAAAAAAAACTCCATCGATTTTGGCCTTGAAAAAAGTTGGTTTGTTACATTTGGTATTAGAGCACCTGTTTAGTATCCTCATGATCGAAGAGAATAAAGTTGCGATCTATTCCAAGATGGTAAACACTCGACAAGGGACACGAACCGAGCCACCCTCCACAGAAAGGACGAGTAGAGACCAAAATGCCCAAGATTTGCTAGACAAAGATCCCTTGTATGATATGGTTTCTTTTGCCCCAATGAGATCATTTGAAACCTTGCGAGAAAGAATCACAAAAGTAGGTGAAGACCGAATACTTAATTTAATGGAGGAAATACCCATATCATAGATGGGGCAGCAAGGAAGTGCAAAGGCACAACCATCTACCATACCAACAAGGGTTCCCTTGCCTTATGTAGACCTAGGACTCCTAGTCTAGATAGTTCAAACAGTGATGGAAGACATGATTAGTTGAGTAAGGACAAGGCTAGATAGACAACTTTACAACAACAAAAACTGGTATGTTCCAAATACCGAAGGTTTTATAGTTAGTATTGATGCCTCGAAGAAAGGACTTGGGTGTGATAGATGTAAATAGGGGAGTGATCGCTTATGTTTTAAGACAGTTAAAGACTCAAGTAGAAAATTACTTGATACACGATCTGGAGCCCTCAGCAAATCTGAAGGCACTATCAATACGAGTTCGTTTAATTTCAATGACAAAATTTATATTAGGAGGGGAGAATGTAAACACCCAAAAAAAATAGAGAAGTAAAGTCAGAACGACTCCACCATCGCTACCGAATTCTAAATCGACAACGATAAAGTTTTTGGCTGCCGATTTCTGAATCGGCATCAGCAAAGTTTTTGGCTGTCGATTTTTGAATCGGCAGCGACACAGTCATTAACTGCCGATTTCTGTATTGGCAGCGACGCGGTTTTCACTACCGATTTCTAACTCAGTTTTCACTACCAATTTCTGATTCGACAGCGACAGTTTTCACTGCCGATTTCTAAATTGGCAGCAACTAAGTCTAATTAAAAGTTTAGGAAACAAACCATACTATCTTAAGGAGCTAAAAGGGAGGGGTAAAACCGGTATTGGATAGACCAAAACAGGGACAAGAACACCCCTAAGCCAACCCCAAACACCCCACCTCAGTTTTTGTGAAGTATAAATGCAAAGAGAGAGAGAGAGAGAGAAAGTGACCTTTCATCTTCCCAAAGTCTGCCTGCAGCAGCTACATGTCTCTTTTCCTCCTTCCCAACAAAAATTCAAACCAAAACCAGCAAAGAATACCTCTTGAACATGTGAGAGAGTTGAGATCGTGAATGAAGGTTGAGCAAGTGCTTAAGGGGAAGGAAAGGGGGCTAAAATGTGGGAAGAAACTGACATAAAAAAAAAAAAGAACTAAAAGAGGAGGAAGAAGGGAAAAAACAGGAGAAATAAGGAGGGGAAATACTACCAAACTATCTAGACCTACTTAGAGTTGAAAGGTATGGGTCATGTAGTCTCCCTTTACCCCCTTGTTCTTCAAACCCAGAACTGAAAATGATGAAGGATCCCTAAGAAAAATTGACCTAAACCCCTTAGGCTAATTGTAAAGGAAACTAAAAACAACTAAAAGAACAACAACAATGACAAAATGAGACCAATTTTGAGAGCATCTAACTAAGGATAATGAATAAAATGGAATGAATAAAACTTGGTAGAGGGTCGGCCACAGTAATGGGACTGGCCGGCATGCATTGTGTAAGAAGATGCATGTGTGTTCATGTTAAAATCATGTGACTTGGCTGGGATTTGATGACAGATGTGTGTTGGAATTGAAAATGCATGTGTTCATGTTAAAATCATGAAACTTGGAGGGATTTGATGGTATATATTATGCTGGAATTGAGAGTGCATGTATGTGTTCATGTTAAAACCATGTAACTCTGCTAGGATTTGATGATATACTATGTGTTGGCATTGAGAATGCATGTGTGTGTTCATGTTAAAACCATGTAACCTTGTTGGGATTTGATGATATATTATGTGCTGGAATTGAAAATGCATGTGTATTCTACAGCGAATTTCAAATTCACTGTCGAAATTGAGTTGGTTGCAGCGAATGTTAATTCACCGCCGAATTGTGTGTCCTGCAGCGAAGATGGGATTCGCTGCTGAAGTTGTATTGTCTGCAGCGAATTTGTAATTCGCTGCCGAAATTGAGTTGGTTGCAGCGAATTAACATTCGCTGTCGAATTGTGTCCTGCAGCGAAGTTGGGATTCGCTGCCGAAGTTGTATTGTATTTTTTCTAATTCACTTGGTGTAATGAATCCTCTATTGATTACTTAAATATATTTATATAGTTCATATATATATACCTAATATCTACTCATTTGTTACCCTTGATTAGGATAACATGTAGCAGATCAAAACATAATTCACTATATAAGATAGCTTAATGATCTCAAATCTAAGGATCACTTATACAACCGTCATGTGAGCCTTTTCATAGACACATGTGAACTCACCATATGAAATTCTTATGTGAGTCAATTCAATGTATAATTGTGTATGTCATCCGACAAACACATACATTTTAGTTCTAGGTATCCCCCGTACCTCAACTTATGAGAACAACTGCTTCTTTTCATATAAAAAAAACCATAATATATATTAGCCTCAACAGCTCTAATTAATGTCTAGTTCTAATACAACATTGACCATGAATATTTAGAAATAATGTTTTGATCTAATAGAAATCTCATAATTATAACAACTTCATAATTTCCTTTGCAAAACATTTTTGTTTCAAGAACTTTATTTTTACTTTAGATTCATTAATTAAACATATAATAAATATTAAAAATAAATAAACTTTTATTAATAAATTAAATATATTTACATGAACAAAATCAATGTAATGTATAACAAATTGATTGATTGACTAAAGACATGTACACAAATAAACCTCCCATTATTCTGATCTCTCCTAACAGGTCACCTTGGAACTTACAGACCAAGCTCTAAAGAAATGAACACCACAAACACAGGATCAGATAACAGACAAGCGCCCTCTTTAAGGAAAGAACAAGACATCGACATAAATTACCAAACTCTTTCTGTATTGCAAGCTTACCGCATGTGATAATCCTAAGAAAACTTTCTATATCGTGTTATTTATGGAACCACGAATTCCATAGTGATCATAGAACTTTCTTTCATAATTTTCTATAAATGACTGAATGCATAGAATCTAATAATTGTCACATGAAACATCATCCAACGAAGTTCCACATTGTTTTCAAGTCATAGATTGTATGGTTGATTGACAAGACCCACCTCCAAAAACAGCAAACATGTCTCACGTACAATCAACTCCATCTGGGAAATGTAGCAGTTAAGTTACCAAGGTATTCTAAATTCCTCACAGATACATTACTTGATGTGCATAAAGTTGAAGCTTGTTATAAAGGAAAAAGAAAAGGACTCAGTGACAGCCTCATTGACCTTTTTGAACCCGTCTGACCAGCTTCACATTTTAACCACACACTAGCTTGTCAATTCCTCTACCATAATTGACAACAGTCTTTTGTGATATGTATTTCAGAATTAACAAAATGATCTCACTAACATCTTCTAACCTTTGCGTTGTATGATAGACTAAATTGTTCTGAAAACCATCAAAGTTTATTGTTTTGGTTGGTAACCAAATGAGTGTAGAAACCAGTTATCCTCTGATTGAATACTTTTAGTACAGAAAGTTAAAATTGAGTTTAGCTGAAAAGATCGCAAACTATCCCAGAAAAAATTACCAATAGAAAGCGGATTCTAACAAATCAAGAACACTGGTTTCTCCTAAGTTACACTGACGCAAGATAAGCCCATGCATGTTACGTTTAAGGGCTAGTTTAACATCATCCAAACAAGTTTAGAAAGCAGCAATGACATGGGCATACATCAACACGGAACGGAGGCCTCCATTTTGATATAACCAAATATTTTTAAGATGATTAAAAAAGCACTCATAGTTTCATACTTGACAACGATGCAGACAACAAGTCCCCGGTTTTTTTCTTTGAATTATGTGCCTGCAGGAACCAAATATTCCAGTCAGATTGCGTTAAACCCAATTAAAGCACTCTCAATTCTCATCCCGCTCAACACCCTCAATTTGTCTTAACAACGTAATGCCAGCTTAATGTACAAAAAATGAGCCCAATAAGCTCAAGCAAAGATACAACCTGGATAAAGAATCTTAATTTTAGCACTAGCACTAGACTCTTCAATTTCTAATTAATACCTTGATCAAATTTATATACTAAGTAAGCATTAACTCGCCACGTCAAACCCAAACTAAACTTGTAATTCTTTAACTGCAAAAACTTTTTTCAGCAATTTTCAGTATTACATCCATTGGAATTTTAAATTCCAATTTCAAAAAGATAAATCCAATTGAATTAAACGCTTCATTATTCATTCACGAAATCATAAGAGAAATTAAACATTTCCAGAATGAAGAAGAAAAATTCAATTCAACAGCTGAAAGGGGGGGGGGGGAATACTCACTAGAGAAACAATAAAAGCTAGTATTAGAGGCCGGGAGAGGTGCAGCAGAGTGTACCCTGAGAGAGCGCTCGGAAATTCCTGGATGTGGTACTTAAGCATGATGTCATCCACGACGCCGCCGCCGCGCTGTGTAGTGGCAGCAGCGACTGAACGCATCCCAACTCACATGGTGCCCTACGGACACACAAAATCAATGAGTTAATAAATTTAAAACACACCCTATAATACATACATAAAGTGATAGATATATACGTGTATCCGTAAGAGTGAGTTAACCTGGAAAAGGAGAATCGAGAGGAGGTTGGTGGTTTGGATGGGAGAAGGATGTGAGAAGCGGTGGCAGATCTGGTGGGGGTGGAGGGAGATTTAGGAGCCTTAGATGATCTGATGGCTGATATGATGGACGATAGAGATGATTTGGAGATAAATTTCCTGCAAGATGAAGAGGAGGAGGCCATTGAATTAATGGAATGAAAATGAAAGTAAGCCTGCCTTTTGAGGGTTTACTTAGGGTTTATGAGAGAAACGGCCAACTACAAGACCAGAACTGGAGAAGGATTGCTTGGGTAAGGCCGGGCTGGACGAGGCTTGGCTTTGCTTTGCTTGGGTTAGTTGAGGTTGCATCTAATATTAATTAATTATGAAATACACATTCCCAATGTTTTTCTTTCAAGACCTAAAAATAAAAATATTTTTGGTAACTGAAAATTATTGCAGTTTACAGTTTTACTTTCCAGCTAATTACATACCGGGATAGATAAAAGGGAATGTTCTCTTCTTGATTTTGAATTTTGGAATCAACTTTAAAACGAATTTAATTAGAATGAATGCATTTGAGAATTCTCCTTAAAAAATAGATTTAATCCCAATTAATATATAAATTTATATATTTATAAGGTCTTAGATATTTATTATCTAATTATTATTTAATAAAAAATAATACATATATACAAACACTTTTCAATAAAATTCGAATAAATTTAATAATATTTAATCCTTACTCGTTTAACTCATTATTTATATACTAAAATAACTATATTAAAAATACTTTAAATGAGATAATATACATATAATAATTTCGGATTGGATTAATTTACCTATCCTATTCTCCTGGATCTTTCATACAAAAACATAACCACGTACAGATTTTATGAAAGAGTGGCTGATGAAATGAAAACATTCATACACTTACACCATGTATTGTATTTGATTTTATACTATGTATTGTATTTGATTGTCAAGAACAAATATTAAAAACATAACAATAAATATAGCATCAACAAATGTTAATATCTTTAGCAAATGTATCATAACCTTTTGCATCAAGAAAATCATTTAAGAAATTGATCTTGTCTTCAATTCCACCCATTCAAATTGTACTTGATTTATAAATTACACCTCATGGTGCTAAACCTCTGGACATACATAATTGTATTGTGTGTGTGTTTGTGTGTATTAGTTAATGGATTGACTAAGATGAGACTCAAACCTATAATCACCCTTTACAAGCATTAAGAGCATGGTATGATAGATTAAAATCTTTTCTTGTTGATAATGGTTTCAATATTGGCAAAATTGACACCATCTTTTTCACAAAGAAAACAGGTAAGATATCTTGCTTGTAAAAATATATGTTGATGATATTATATTCGATGGTACTAACAAAACTCTTTGTAAGGAATTTACAAAATGCATGTAAGAAGAATTCAGAATGAGTATGATAGGAAAATTGAACTTCTTTCTTGAATTGCAAATCAAGCAAACAAGAGATGTCATCAACCAAAACATGTACATCAAGGATTTACTAAAGAGATTTGGGATGGTACATGTCAAAGAAGCCGACACGCCTATATGAACATCAAAGTTTAATATGGATGAAAATGTTAAGAATGTAGACACCATCAAATATTGAGGTATAATTGGCTCACTTTTGTATGTAGCAGCTGCAAGTAGACCCGATATTATGTTTTGTATTTGTTTATGTGCACGTTTTCAAGCATGTCCTAAAGAATCTCATATAACTATTAATAAACATATTTTTAGATATTTGCATGGTATAATTAACTTAGATAGTATTCAAAATGAAGCGAGTTGAGTTTGATTAGCTATTCGAATGCTAATTTTACTGAGTGTAAGGTTAATAGAAAAAATACTAGTGGAACATGTTATTTTCTAGGATCATCACTAGTATCTTGGTCAAGTAAGAAACAAAACTCGATAGCCCTATCAACAACTGAAGCAGAATATATAGAAGTTGGTAGTTGTTGTGCACAAAACTTACGGATGAAAACAAACCTTAAAATACTTTGGACTTAATTTTGATTATATACCTATTAAGTGTGATAACACTAATGCACTAAGTCTGTTTAAGAATCCTATAGAACACTCACGTACAAAACATATTGAAGCAAAACATCACTTCCTAAGAGATCACATGATGAATGGTGATATTGTTCTTGAGTTTGTAAACACAAAACATCAACTAGCAGATATTTTTATAAATCTTTAAGTAAGGATCACTTTTGCGAAATAAAAAGGAATTTAAGCTTTATTCAAGCTAATGACATTTGAGGTTTTATCTTTGTGTGTATATTTTTTTTAGAAATAAGTTAGACATAATTGAGTGATAAAATATATACCTCTTAGCGTGAAAAATTTGTTTTGCTACAAAAATCATTGCCAATGCAACTTTGGGATAAATCGGTCAATTGGTTTGTCATACCAATGAAACCGATTGAAACAAAGAAACAAAGTATTTGCTACTATATGAATAGTAACATTTTGAGGTTTTAGATATGTTCTATTTTTTGATCTATAAGTTGAACAAAAAGGTATATTTGGACTCATAAAATATATCTAAAAGAGAAAATACAGAAAAATCTGAATTTTGTGTGAATCGGTCGATCAATTCACACAAGTAGATCAACCGACCAACTAGTTAAGACAAAGCACAGATAGTTGGCTACTCCAAAAATTTTAGTTTTTAACCCCTTGATTTCCTTGGGTTTTGGACATAATTCCTACACAAAAAGGATCCCTTTTAAATGTATAAGAAGGATCAAAGAAAAAATTGGAAAATTTCAAGCTTGAGGTTGAACCGGTCTATTAGTTTAATTAACTCAAGGCAATTGGTAGACCAGTTTGCATGACAATATAAATATTGTTGTTCTTTTCCAGCAGCTCATAAATCTTCAAATCAATTTTGAAAACCGTAACTCGAAACCCTCTCTACAAATCTCTCAAATTTCAACAACACCTAACCTTCTTCAAGTTTCAAAGGGTATGGCACCTACGAACCTTTCCTAGGATGTTGAATCAATGAGAAAACAAGCCAATGATCCTCCTTCTCTTCCAAGTGATAATGTGGAAAGGTATATGACTATTTTATAAAATAGAGTTGTTGCTATTGAAAGATGCATATGAGATGATTTAAATGAATTTGGGATAGAATCATTGATTGATGAAATGGGTTGGAGTATGATTTATAATATGAAAAAAAAACTTATATACTAGTAGTTTTCAAAATAAGAGTATATAGTTTAATTGTGTTATATTAGCCAATATTTTGGATATTAGTAATGATGGTTGTCATGTTGTTAAGATGAAGATTATCCCTATTATTGATGGATTTGTGTATGATGATATGGTCATAATGCACACTAGTAGACATGATTTTACACCGGATGCTAAAAATTAAAAGTCAAGACTTGATGTTTAGGCCTAGATTGCTACATAAGATCATAACACATAATATCTTGCCCAAAAAAAAAAAGCATTATGAGGATGTTATTTTTATAGATATGTGCTTGATTGACTACATGATTAGAAGAAGGCCTATAAACTTGCCATACATAATGATAAAGAATATGTTTATGGCATATGATCAAAACTAAAAGTCATTACCCTATGATTAATGTTTAACCACCATTTTTTAGCATTTTGATATTGTGCCAATAAGTATGGATAGGACATCGTGTTCTGAGGATTTATATATAAACCATAAAATCCTCACTAAAATGAAATTTGTATTAATCGAGGAAGGTGCTTGGGTCACCAGGTGGAAGCTCATGGTGAGGAAGACCACGATGAAAAAGAAGAATTGCATGTTAGTAGTGATAATGAGTTTGCTGATATGTTTGAGACACCACCTTTAACTTCCTCCTCTAAAGTTGTTGGTACTAGTTCATAGAGATCTAGGATGGAAGATCACATAACAGATGGATGTGAGCTATCTTCGAGACTCTCAAGTGCATATCATAACTAATCAAGAGCATATGGCCAACAACTTATACGATATAAAAACCATAATGGTAAATCTACTTTCTCGATATCCACCACCCTAAAAAATTGTACCAAAAGCATTTTCCCATTTTCATGATTTTATCTTTTCATGTTTTTGTATTTTCTTTCAATAATTACAACGTATATTACATTTTGAACATTATGGCATGTTTTTATATTCAATTTCCCTATGTTTTTATGCTTTCCTATTACTTTTCGTTGATGACAAAGAAAAGATTTAGAGAAAAAAGAGAATAGATATAAAATAATTCATATTGGTTATATCAATTAGGGGGAGAAACACACACACACATGTATATATATAGATTCTTGATAATTGTTAAAGTCTCCAAGAGGAACTATATTGCAAAATATAAGGGGATATTTTTTTTATATCTATACTTGTCAATTAATTGTCATCATAAAAAAGTAGAAAATTGTTGACCTTTAGGTCACATATTAATATTTATATATTTTGATGATAACAATTAAATAAATATAGACAAATGATATGCTTGGTTAAGAATAAGTATAAACAGGTTTTATATGAATATGACATTAACAAGCATGAAAAATTAAATGAAGAAATCAATCAACAAATCCAAGACACAAAACAAGTAAAGACTTAGTTCTTAAGGATTCATTTTAGTGTAAATTATATAAATCTTTATACCTTGATAACACAAATTAAAATGAATTCACACACTTCACATTGCATGCATTATAGGATTGAAAATGGCATTAAGTCGGCTCAAGATTCACTAGGTTTAAATTTGCCAAATTTGAATTTTAAAGTTGAACCGGTCAACCGCTTGGCTATATCAAGTGAACCGATCGACCGCTTGTTCATCCGGGATGAACACCTAGAAATCTGCAGGAACCGATCGACCGATTGACTTGACCAATCTGAATCAGTCGACCGTTTCATCTATCAAATGAACATTAAAAGCTATAAAACAACTAGATTATGCTAGTGTGTCTGTATATATTTGTCTAATTGCAAAATTAAATATAGAATTTTAATATATATTCTGTTATAATTTATAATTTAATTTTAAAAGGATTAAAATTTAGAATAAATAAATGGGGGTTTGATTTTTTTATCGAGGATGCAATTCAATAATGTACAGAAGAATTAAGGGCAATAATTAATATTTGTTTTGAATATGAAACAAATCACATAATATTTAGTCAATCCTTCTTGATTTTAAACTTAATCAAAATTTGAATTTAAAGAAAAGGATAGAATGTTTAAGACTTTGAATTCCATATCATTTAGGATTACTGTATTATATAAACAGATCCTACTGCACTATTAAAGAGGGGGGAATAAAAAAATCAGAAATCTCTTGACTGAGCGGAGTTCCTCCAAGTTAAATAAATGTACAGGGCTAATTAATTTTCTGATTCTGGGACACAACCGATCCAGTTCCTCCCCACAACCCTTCCTTTCCGATTGCCATACACATCATCACAAATACAAACACCACGCCAGCATCCTCATCCTCTTCACTTCCAGCCATCGCGATTTCCATAGCCACCATTTTCTCCATTTTTTCAGCCCGAAATCAGCCCCAAAACACCAGCCTCAGCCGTCCACTTCATCTACTCCTCACAGCAGCTCCAATCGTGGTCAACGCCCATTCTCTCAGCAACGATAGGGCCTTCTCCACCAATACAGCAACCGTGACCATTAGTCCAGCCGCCCTCATTCAGGGAAAGCGAATTCATTAAAGACTACGACTGCATTATAGATTATCGTTCAAGAAAAGTAAATGTAGACGCGGATGTTCTTAGCTGTAAAGACAAGACAATTGTGGGTGGACCATCAACTTGGGATAAGAAAACTGTGATTGAGCTAAAGAGATTGAGGGCAATATTAAATGTTAGTTCGGAAGGATCCTTAATGGCTTAAGTAAGGGTGAAGTAAGGATATCGAGAGAAAATATTAGAGGTACAACAGTTTGATGATGAAGTGTTAAAAGTGAGAATCAAACTAGAATATCACTACACCATTAAACAGTTTTACCGACGGACTAATTCCGTCGGTGACAGGAATAAAATCCGTCGGTGAAATAATTACCGACGGCCTCACCGACGGAACACGTCCGTCGGTATACCAGTCGTCGGTAACTCCCATTTTCGTCGCTAAGTCTGTCGCAAATAAAAAAAACATCCACCGACAGAACACCGACGGTCTTACAGACAGATACGTGCGCACCAAAAAAAACATTTCCCGCGGGAACATTACCGACGTAATAAATCCGTCGGTAATTATGGCATGACTGGTAATTGTTTGGCAACTCTCTGTGAAATACCGACGGACAGTATTCGTCGGTAAATCCGTCTGTATTTAATCACCGACAGATAGATTCCGTCGGTAATTATGGCATGGCTGGTAATTGTTTGGCAACTCTCTGTGAAATACCGATGGATATTATCTGTCGGTATATCCATCGGTATGTATTTAAAATATATAAAAAAATTATTTATTAATAGTAAAAAACCTTAATAAACAAATAAAAATGGATTAAACATTAAAAATATAAAAGTAATGTTAAATAATATTAATTACAAATTTAATGTGTTTAAAAAACAAAATTAAACTAGAATAGCGGCGGAGTTGGAGGAGGAGGAGGCTGATTGTTCCCGGGACCATACGGCCAAAAAGAAGCTGCACAAGTATCGTCACCCATCTTTGATCTCATCTCCATGACTATTTGACGGAGCTCATCATAATTCGTTGAGAGTTGTTGATATTGTTGTTTCAACGCAATGAACTCCTCAGACTGGGTGTTCGATACTGATGGAGAGCTTCCAACAGTTGAGACACTACGAGTTGAACGCAAGTTGTCAGCCATAGTGTTGGAGAGCCCGTAGACCCTGTTTTTATCGGGTCCACCAGACGATCCCGCCTCCATCCACAAATCTGGATCGAAATCTGGATGGGTCGACGGATTGTCCCCATATCTCTCCCTCAACCGGCTATTATAGGTCTCCTGAAAATTTCATCGGTAAAAAAATCATCAAATGCAATTCATTCAAGATGCAATTCAAGAAAATAATAACTTACAAAATAAAATGAATGAACAAACATACCACGAAGTGCTGAGCACGGTTGTCCACGAACTGCTGCACCCCCTTTTGGCGGTCTTGACTCCGCACATGCGTCTCTAGAAACAGCTCCATTGGACTCGGTTCACGTCCAAGAGACGCAGCCTGTAATATAAAAAATAGGTTGAAAGTTAAATATATTATAAGGAACGACAAATTAATTAACTATATATTTCAATAAAATTACTCTTACCATCCGCTTTGCATGTGCGCTGAATGGGATGGATCCGCCAGTGTGCGTGGTCACCGAACCATGAATTTGCCGGTTCCGGTTGTCGGCGCTAGAATGTGAGCGCCGTGAGAACTGCTCTGAGGTCACGTGCTCAATATATGCCGTCCATATTTCCCCCGAGATGAATGGCGGTTTGAATTCCTGCCAAACCGCCACCTCATTCCATCCTTCAAGACCGTTATCCCTCGCTTGTCTTTTTGATTTTTTTGGGTGTCATACCAAAAATCACGCAACCTACTTTCATAGTAACAAATTAGAATTTAAAACATAAAATTATAAAACAAAAATAAATATTATTTTTGATGTTACCTAGTTGCCGCATGATTCTCCCATACCCTCCTCACAACATTGTTGTCCGCCCTATCCCACTCAAATTTGTTCTGTGTATATAAATAATTCATATAAAATAAAAATAGTACAAGATATAA
>Ga0325414_1002399_pt1 | contig 18938 bp, 19 predicted proteins | sample PopdelMetagenome_8_FD_206183 | JGI IMG/M metagenome (GOLD analysis project Ga0325414, IMG submission 206183) | Populus deltoides microbial communities from Bellville, Georgia, United States - Leaf-PdKOR-R3 | ecosystem: Host-associated > Plants > Phyllosphere > Phylloplane/Leaf | place: USA... | reverse complement strand
ACCCCCCCACCCCCCACCCCCCCCCCCCCACCCACAACCCCCCCCCCCCCCCCCCCCCCGCCCCCCGCCCCCCGCCCCCCCCCCCCCCCCCAACATCTGTCACGATCAATGGTGGTCATGAAATGCGAGGTGTGGTTTTCTGAACATTTGTACTTGCATTTTGCTTCTTTGGAATGGTTTACTGCTGTTTGTGGACTTGCCCCTGCTTCGGAATCCTTACAGTTCAAGTTCATACTAAAATGTGTTGGCGGAAAAATTCTCTGGCAACCAGGTGCTGGTCAAATTCTCCGAACTTGGGAAACTGAAAAAACAATCAAAGTTTAGGAAGATGCTGCATTGCAGAAGGTAATAAAGGAAGAAGTATCAACTAATAATTAATGGGAAGGACCAACTGTCAACCCAGAAATGTTGACAGTTACTCAGAAATTGACTCATTAAAAGGTTTTCGATATGAGCAACGAAGTTACCGTGAATGTGAGTTCTAACCCAGAAAAGAAACCATCGCCAGTGACTTACGAGAATCCAATACTTGCTGGTAACATTTCTCCTGTGAAATAGAAGCCTGTAGCTATTGTAGCAAATGACATCAGCTAGAGGGGGGCTTCTGCTGTGAATGTCAGTAATGGAGTGTTGTTGAAAAGAGAACCAGTCACCACAAGGAAGAACAGAGAACTATGTCAAACAAGAGTACAGTGGTCAGAGAGGATGTTGTCAGAAATTGTGATAATCTAAGAGCCATAAACTAAGCAAAGTCTGGCACCCAAGAAGTGTTACTTATGAAGGAGATCCTGTTCTGGTACCTGGTTCGTCTGCAACCAAGTGAAGTAACCTTTGAAAATAAAGGTGAGAGAAGTCGTGCCTTTCACACCTCTATTGGAGCTAATGAAGTTGAGAATCACAATTTCCTAGAGGTAACTGCCTGATTACTGTGCACACTGTTTATCTTTTTCTTCGTTTCTAGTACCGATTTTACTTTGAATGAAAAAAAGTTCCTCTGGTGCATGCCACGGAAATAATCTGGCGTTAGTTTGTATCTTCTTGAAAATAAAATTTATCCAGAACCGAAGTACTTTGCCCAAAGAAATGAAACAAGAAAGATCTTCTGTGCTCTCTCACTGTCAAGAGTAAGCTTGGACAAGTTAAAATAATACAGGTCCATGCTCCCTTCTTTTTAGAACCATCATCTGCAGATGTTGTGCCCTCGGCATTTTAAACCAATACATTTTTGCTGTAAATATCATATATACGGAGAAACATTACTACGAAATAGTTTAGTTACCAAGTAGCTGCCACCGTTTTTCGTGGTTTTGATTTAAAAAAAAATATTTTATAAAAATATTTTTTAATTAAAATTATGGTTGAAATTGAAGTTGAATAAAAAATACTTTAATATATTTAGTTAAGAATACTTTTCAAATTGAGGTTATAAAATAATTAAAAAAGTTATATATTAATATTGATGGTTTTTAATTCAAATATTGTAGATTTAACCACTGCTATTACATCATGAAATAAATAATACTTATATAAAATATTTTTTATTGTTCCATTAAACTATCTACAATTCCATCACGTACGAAATCCATCCGACAAGGACTACAGTTTTCTTGGTTTCTTAAGCGCGCAACAACATTAGATAAAATATCATCAAGAACAAAATTGGGATTGCGATCAAATTCTGCAAATGCTACATCATCAAGCGATCTCCTTCTAATTTATGTAGTGTCATTGAATAATGTTAAACACTAGTTTTTTTAAATAAAACACTATTAAAAATAAAATTAAAAATAAAAATTAATTTTTTTTAATTGGGTCATACCCGATTCAATGAATTTAGTTTTGGACTGGACCCAATCCGGCCGAAACAGTGAAAAGTGTCTTCACTGTTCACATAAACAGTGGAGAGTGAATTAATTCACTCTCCACGGTAAAAGAAGAGGAACAGTGGAGAGTGAAACTCTCCATTATCAAGACGCAGGAGAAGGGAAGAAGCAGCTCTCAGCTACTTTCAACAAATCTATGGTTTCAACATAAATTATATGGATCCTACATAAATAGTAAATTAAGTATTAATATTACCAAACATGTTTGTACGGTTTGCTTTAAAAGCTAAAGTTACCATGTAAACAAACATCCTTTAAAAATTGCTCATATTTAGTAATTTTGTTGTCTACATTTATTTTTATTATCTTATAAAATAAAAAATTATTTCAAAATAACAAAGTAATTTAACCAAGCTGGTTTCTTGATCTATAGTGTTTATTTGATGGGTGAATCGCCTTGATCCGGATCATTATCCTAATATTTGAAAAAAAAAGAGTCCTTTTTATTCGATCTATATCTTGGTGGCGAATTGCACGGAACCTATCTAGTTTGACCTGTACGCGAGCATCAACTCAAAGAATGTTGCTTAACATGTCAAACTCTCACTATATTTCTGCAGTAAAATCTGTGCTGAGTTGGCAAATTCAGCAGTTGATTAGGATTCTAGTGCTCCTTCTCTATATCACTATCACTACTTAGCATTGATTAGGATTCTATATATATATATATATATATATATATAGGTGCACCTTCTCTTATCCCTATATATCACCGTAAGAACTTCAAGCTTCCTGCAAATTTTGGAGTTCCTTTCTTCGTTTTTTTTCGTTGTTCTCTAGATTAATTTGTCTGCCAAAACCCACGGAAAGTGTTATCCTGAATTTCAAAGACATGCCTAAAGAACAAGGAACCCTAGCTCAAGTTTTGTACGTCCAAGAACAGGTGATTGTTCGAGAAGAATCTAAAACTTCTCATCTGGAGTTACCCCTCAACTTCCCAAATCAACAAACGACAAGCCGCCACGAGTCTTCTGTATCGCAGGGTTCGAGGGTGTAGCAGAACCCTTTAGTAGTGAACAAACTACTAAGAAGGCTCCTTCTTCTTTGAATTTCAATACGAGCCCAAGATTGAACTTGTCAGCCAAAAAACTAAAAATATAGCTTCTCCTCCTTAAAACTGTAATTCAGGGAACGATGAAAATAGCCAAGACAAGTATATGTCACTCCATTAATTCAATGTCTAGAATTGAAACACGAAAAAATGAATAACCTAAGCATGCCATGAAAAGAAAAGTTTACTCAAAAGATACATGGTGAGCTGACCTCATCCCAATGCCTTAGATAACCCAATTCCATTCGTCATTCCATGCCGCATGAAACTCTTCAAGCCTTCTTCTTATAAAATCCAGTTTCCTGAACCAATGTCAAATGTTTAGGATCCGCCAAGCTTATTGAGTCAATTCCATCTATGTTTAGTAAATCAAATATCTGTTTTAACAATTTATCTGACAGCTCTGTCAAACACCAAAGAAAAGTAAACCAGCAACTTTGCATCTTCCAATATGCAATGCAAATAACAACTAGTCTTTGACGAGTTTGAAAAAATCTTCAAGGTAGTCACCAACCAAAGTGGCCATCTCTGGATCCCCTTCACCACATTCAACAAAAGCTTGCATCTCAAGAGTCTTTTCTAACTTCATTGATTCATTTGCATTGAGGACTATCTTGTAAAATGCAGTTGGGTGATTGGGCATATATCCAGCCACAACAAATTGGCCTGCTTCTTCTTTGAACTTCAAGACGAGCCCAAGATTCAACTTGGCAACCAACGTAAACAACTGAAAATAAAGCTCATCCTCCATAAAACTGTAATCCAGGGCCACAATCAAAATAATCAAGACAACCATATGTCACTTCATTAATTCCATGTCTAGAATTAAAACACTAAAAAATAAATAACCTAAGAATGCCCTGAAAGGAAAAGCTTACTCACATGATACATGTCGAGCTGGCCTCATCCCAATGCCTAAAATATCCTGATTCCATTCGTCATTCCATGCCGCATGAAACTCATCAAGCCTTCTTCTTAGACAATCCAGATTCCTGAACCAACGTTGATAATTTGAGATTGGCCTGCTTTATTGAGTCAATCCATCTATGTTTAGTTAATCAAATATTTGTTCTAGCAATTCATCTGGTAGCTCTGTCAAAGACCAAGGGAAAGTAAACCAGCAACTTTGCATATTTCAATATGCAATGGGAATAACAACTTGTGTCTAACGAGTTTGAAAAAGTCTTCAAGGATGTCACCGACCAATGTGCCCATCTCTAGATCCCCGTCGCCACATTCAACAAAAGCTAGCATCTGAAGATTCCATTCTAACTTTATTGATTCATTTTCATTGGAAACTACCTTCTAAAATGCGATTGGGTGATTGAGCACATATCCAGCCACAACAAATTGGCCAGCTCCTTTTTTGAATTTCAAGACGAGCACAAGATTCAACTTATCAGCCAACATAAACAACTGAAAATATGGCTCCACCTCCTTAAAACCGTAATATAGGGGGACGATGAAAATAGCCAAGACAACCATATGTCACTTCATTAATTCCATGTCTAGAATTGAAACACGAAAAATTGAATAAAGTAAGCACGCCATGAAAAGAAAAGCTTAAATGATACATGTCGAGCTGGCCTCATCCCAATGCCTTAGAGAACCTAATTCCATTCGTCATTACATGCCGCATGAAACTCTTCAAACCTTCTTCTTATAAAATCCAGTTTCCTGAACCAACGTCAATTATTTGGGATCTGCCAGGTTTATTGAGTTAATCCCATCTATGTTTAGTAAATCAAATATCTGTTTTAACAATTCATCTGGTAGCAGCGTCTAACACCAAAATAAAGTAAACCAACATCTTTTCTATTATGCAAAGGGAATAACAACTTGTCTCTAATGAGTTTGAAAAAATCTTCAAGGTAGGCACCAACCAAACTGGCCATCTCTAGATCCCCTTCACCACATTCAACAAAAGCTAGCATCTTAAGAGTCCTTTCAAACTTTAATAATTCATTTGCATCGAGGACTATCTTGTAAAATGTAGCTAGGTGATTGGGCACATATCCAGCCACAACAAATTGGCCTGCTTCTTCTTTAAATTTCAAGACGAGCCCAAGATTCAAATTTTCAGCCGACGTAAATAATTGAAAATAAGGCTCATCCTCCTTAAAACCTTAATCAAGGGTGACGATCAAAATAGCCAAGACAACCATGTCACTTCATTAATTCCATGTCTAGAATTAAAACACCAAAAATGAATAACCTAAGCATGCCCTGAAAAGAAAAGCTTACTCAAATGATACGTTCCGAGCTGGCCTCATCCCAATGCCTCAAATATCCCAATTCCATTCATCATTCCATGTCGCATGAAACTCATCAAGCTTTCTTCTTAGAGAATCCAGTTTCCCGAACCGATATCGATAATTTTGAGATCAGTCTAGCTTAATGAGTCAATTCCATCTATGTTTACTAAATCAAATATATGTTCTAGCAATACATCTGGTAGCTCTATCAAACACCAAGGTAAAGTAAACCAACAACTTTCCATGTTCCAATATGCAATAGGAATAACAACTTGTCTCTGATGAGTTTGAAAAAGTCTTCAAGGTTGTCACCGACCAATGTGCCCATGTCTGGATCTCCTTCACCACATTTAACAAAAGCTAGCATCTTAAGAGTCCTTTCTAACTTCATCCATTCATTTCCATTGAGGACTATCTTGTAAAATACGGCTGGGTGAATGGGCACATATCCAGCCACAACAAATTGGCCTGCTTCTTCTTTGAATTTCAAGACGAGCCCAAGATTCAACTTTTCAGCCAACATAAACAACACAAAATATGGCTCATCCTCCTTAAAACTGTAATCCAGGGCGACGATCAAAACAACCAAGAAAACCATATGTCAATTCATTAATTCCATGTCTAGAATTAAAACACCAAAAAATGAATAACCTAAGCATGCCCTAGAAAGAAAAGCTTACTTAAATGATACTTGGCGAGCTGGCCTCATCCCAATGCCTCACATATCCCAATTCCATTCGTCATTCCATGCCGCATGAAACTCATCAAGCCTTCTTCTTAGACAATCTAGTTTCCTGAACCAACATCGATAATTTGAGATCGGCCTGGCTTACTAAGTCAATTTCATCTCTGCATCTTAAGAGTCCTTTCTAACTTCAATGATTCATTTGCATTGAGGACTATCTTGTAAAATGCAGCTAGGTGATTGGACACATATCCAGCCACAAGAAATTTGTCTGCTTCTTTTTTGAATTTCAAGACGAGCCCAAGATTCAAATTGTCTCCAAATGTAAACAACTGAAAATAACGCTCATCCTCCTCAAAACCGTAATCAAGACCGATGATCAAAATAGCCAAGACAACCATGTCACTTCATTAATTCCATGTCTAGAATTAAAACACGAAAAATGAATAACCTAAGCATGCCCTGAAAACAAAAGCTTACTCAAATGATACATTCCGAGCTGGCCTCATCCCAATGCCTCAAATATCCCAATTTCATTCGTGATTCCATGTCACATGAAACTCATCAAGCTTTTTTCTTAGACAATCTAGTTTCCCGAATTAACATCGATAATTTGAGATTGGTCTGGCTTAATGAGTCAATTTCATCTATGTTTACTAAATCAAATATATGTTCTACCAATTCATCTGGTAGCTCTGTTAAACACCAAGGGAAAGGAAACCAACAACTTTACATGTTCCAATATGCAATAGGAATAACAACTTGTCTCTAATGAGTTTGAAAAAGTCTTCAAGGTTGTCACCGACCAATGTGCCCATGTCTGGATCCCATTCACCACACTCAACAAAAGCTAGCATCTTAGCAGTCCTTTGTAACTTCATTGATTCATTTCCATTGAGGACTATCTTGTAAAAGATAGCTGGGTGAATGGGCACATACCCAGCCACAACAAATTGGCCTGCTTCTTCTTTGAATTTCAAGACGAGCCCAAGATTCAACTTTTCAGCAAACATAAACAACACAAAATATGGCTCGTCCTCCTTAAAACTGTAATCCAGGGCGACGATCAAAACAGCCAAGACAACCATTTATCAATTCATTAATTCCATTTATCAAAACTGTAACCTAAACATGCCCTAGAAAGAAAAGCTTACTCAAATTATATGTGGCGAGATGGCCTCATCCCCATGTCTCACATATCCCAATTCCATTCGTCATTCCATGCCGAATGAAACTCATAAAGCCTTTTCTTAGAAAATCTAGTTTCCTGAACCAACGTCAATAATTTGAGATCAGCCTGGCTTATTGAGTCAATTCCATCTATGTTTAGTAAATCAAATATCTGTTCTGGCAATTTATCTGGTAGCTCTGTCAAACATCAAGCAAAAGTAAACCACAAACTTTGCATGTTTCAATATGTAATGGGAATAACAACTTGTCTCTAACGAGTTTGAAAAAGTCTTCAAGGTTATCACCGATCAATATGCCCATCTCTGGATCCCCTTCAGCACATTAAACAAAAGCTAGCATCTTAAGATTCCTTTCTAACTTCATTGATTTTTTTACATTGAGGACTATCATGTAAAATGCAACTGGGTGATTGCGCACATATCCAACCACACTAAATTGGCCTGCTTTTTTTTTTAATTTAAAGACGAGCCCAAGATTCAACTTGTCAGCCAACATAAACAACTGAAAATATGGTTTATCCTTTTTAAAACCGTAATACAAGGTGACGATGAAAATAGCCAAGACAACTATATATCGCTTCCTTAATTCCATGTCTAGAATTCAAACACCAAAAAATGAATGACCTAACTATCCATAAAAAGAAAAGCTTACTCAAATGATGCATGGCGAGCTGGCCTCATCCCAATCCCTCACATATCCTAATTCCATTCGTCATTTCATGCCGCATGAAACTCTTCAATGTTTCTTCTTATATAATCCAGTTTCCTGAACCAACGCCGATAATTTGGGATCCGCCTGGCTTATTGAGTCAATTCCATCTATGTTTAGTAAATCAAATATATGTTCTAGCAATTCATCTGGTTGCTCTGTCAAACACCAAGGGGAAGTAAACCAACAACTTTGCATGTTCCAATATTCAATGGGAATAACAACTTGTCTCTGATGAGTTTGAAAAAATATTCAGGGTAGTCTCTGACCATTGTGATCATCTCTGGATCCCCTTCACCACATTCAATAAAAGCTAGCAATTAAGAGTCCTTTCTAACTTCATTGATTCATTTGTATTGAAGACTATCTAGTAAAATGCACCTCGATGATTAGACACATATCCATCCATAACAAATTAGCTTGCTTTTTCTTTAAATTTCAAGACGAGCCCAAGATTCAACTTGTCAACCAACATAAACAACTGAAAATATGACTCATCCTTCTTAAAACTGTAATACAGAGGGACGATCAAAATAACCAAACAACCATATGTCACTTTATTAATTTCATGTCTAGAATTGAAACATGAAAAAATAAATAACCTAAGCATGCCCTGAAAAGAAAAGCTTACTCAAATGATACATGGTGAGCTGGCATCATCCTAATGCCTCAAATATCTTAACTTCATTCATCATTCCTTGCCACATGAAACTCATCAAGCCTTCTTTTTATAAAATCCATTTTCCTGAACCAAAGTCGATAATTTGGGATCCACCTGGCTTATTGAGTCAATGCCATCTATGTTTAGTAAATCAAATATATGTTCTAGTAATTCATCTGGTAGCTTTGTCAAACACCAAGGGAAAGTAAACCATCAACTTTGCATATTCCATTATGCAATGGGAATAACAACTTGTCTCTAACGAATTTGATAAAGTCTTCAAGGTAGTCACCGATCAGAGTTATCATCTCTGGATCCCCTTCACCACATTCAACAAAAGCTAGCATCTTAACACTCATTTCTAACTTCATTGATTCATTTCCATTGAGAATTATCTTGTAAGATGCAGCTGGGTGATTGGGCACATATCCAGCCACAACAAATTGGCCTGCTTCTTCTTTGAATTTCAAGACGTGCCCAAGATTCAACTTGTCAGCCACCATAAACAACTGAAAATATGGCTCCTGCTCCTTAAAATTGTAATACAGGGGGACAATGAAAATAGCCAAGACAACCATATGTTTCACTTCATTAATTCCATGACTAAAACTGAAACAAAAAAATGAATAACCTAAGCATGCCCTGAAAAGAAAAGCTTACTCAAATGATACATGGTGAGCTGGCATCATCCTAATGCCTCAAATATCTTAACTCCATTCATCATTCCTTGCCACATGAAACTCATCAAGCCTTCTTTTTATACAATCCAATTTCCTAAACCAACATCGATAATTTGGGATCCACCTGGCTTATTGAGTCAATATCATCTATGTTTAGTAAATCAAATATCTACATGTGCTTGCTCTGTCAAACACCAAGGGAAAGTAAACTACCAACTTTGTATATTCCAATATGTAATGGGAATAACAATTTGTCTCTCACAAGTTTGAAAAAATCTTCAAGGTAGTCACTAACCACAGTGGCCATCTCAGGATCCCCTTCACCACATTCAATAACACAGAAGTCTATCTTCAAGGTAGTCACTAACGAGTTTGAAAAATTTTTCAAGGTAGTCACCGAACAAAGTTGTCATCTCTGGATCCCCTTCACCACATTCAATAAAAGTTACCATCTTAAGAGTCCTTTCTAACTTTACTGATTCATACGTATTAAGGACCCCCCTGAAAAATGCAGTTGGGTGATTAAGCACATATCAAGCCACAACAAATTATCCTTCTTCTTATTTGAATTTCAAGACGAGCCAAAGATTCAATTTGTCATCCCATGAAAACAACTAAAAATTTAGCTCTTGCTTCAAACCATAATCTAGAGCGGCGATAAAAATAGTCAAGACATCCCATATACTTCATGTCATCATGATACCTGGCTAGTATAGTTTTCAAGAAACCCAAAGTTTCTTCAAAGTTTTTGTTAGTTGGCCCTTTCAAGTTCTTCCATATTGGCTTGAACTCTGCTGGATATATTGAAGTATATCTTATTGTGATCACCATTGAAACACATAATAACATCTAGTATGGTCATTGGGGTTCCCAAGTTCTGCAAGGTATTTAGTTCTTGGTGAACTACATTATTCATTTCTTGGAATGTTATAAGGCTTGGAAGGTTATCCTTCAATGGGTAGCAACCAATGGCCTTGAGGCTTGAATTTGAGAGGATACTCCCTTTCAAGGAATTGCATTGTGGGGATTTTGGAGGATTCATTTATGAAAAAAAGGGGAGGTTTCATGATATAATATCAAAGGTAAAATTGTTTCTATTAGATCGAAGTGCATTTATTTTATTATTTAAAAAATACTAAAAAATATATCTCAATTTATTTATCCAATAAATATTTCTAACAGATTTAGTCAATCGAATATCTGTTATTGCAGATGATCTGGTAGTTTTGTCAAACATCAAGGGGTAAGTAAACCAGTAACTTTGCAAATTCCAATATGCAATGGGAATAACAGCTTGTCTCTAACGAGTTTCAAAAAATTTTTAAGGTAGTCACCGAACAAAGTTGTCATCTCTGGATCCCCTTCACCACATTCAATAAAAGTCAGCATTTTAAGAGTCCTTTCTAACTTTGTTGATTCATTCGTATTGCGGACTATCTTGGAAAATGTAGTTGGGTGATTGAGCATATATCGAGCCACAACAAATTATCCTTCTTCTTGTTTGAATTTCAAGACGATCCAAAGATTCAATTTCTCATCCAATGTAAACAACTGGAAATTTAGCTCTTACTTCAAACCATAATCTAGAGCGGTGATAAAAATAGTCAAGACATCTCATATGCTTCATGTCATAATGATACCTGGCTAGTATAGTTTTCAAGAAACCCAAAGTTTCTTCAAAGTTTTTGTTAGTTGGCACTTCAAGTTCTTCCATATTGGCTTGAACTCCGTTGGATATATTGAAGTCTATTTTATTGTGATCACCATTGAAACACAGAATAACATCTAGTATGGTCATTGGGATTCCCAGGTTCTGCAAGGTATTTAGTTCTTAATGAACTACATTATTCATTTCTTGGAATGTTATGAGGCTTGGAAGGTTGTCCTCTAGAGGGTAGCAACCAATGGCCTTGAGGCTTGAATTTGAGAGAAAGTTCCCTTTCAAGGAATTACATTGTGGGGATTTTTTAGGATTCATTTGTGAAAAAAAAGGGAGGTTTCTTGATATAATATCAGAGGCAAAATTGTTTCTTTTAGATCGAAGTGCATTTATTTTATTATTTAAAAAAATACTTAAAAATATATCTCAATTTATTTATCCAATAAATATTTCTAACAGGTTTAGTCAATCGAATATTTGTTCTTGCTGATGATCTGGTAGTTTTGTCAAACACCAAGGGGTAAGTAAACCAGTAACTTTGCAAATTCAAATGTGCAATGGGAATAACAGCTTGTCTTTGAGGAGTTTGAAAAAAATTTCAAGGTAGTCACCGAACAAAGCTGTCATCTCTGGATCCCATTCACCACATTCAATAAAAGTCAGCATCTTAAGAGTCCTTTCTAACTTTATTGATTCATTCGTATTGAGGACTATCTTGTAAAATGCAACTGGGTGATTGAGCACATATCGAGCCACAACAAATTAGCCTTCTTCTTGTTTGAATTTCAAGACGAGCCAAAGATTTAATTTGTCATCCAATGTAAACAACTGAAAATTTAGCTCTTGCTTCAAAACCATAATCTAGAGCGGCAATAAAAATAGTCAAGACATCACATATGCTTCATGTCATGATGATACCTGGCTAGTATAGCTTTCAAGAAACCCAAGGTTTCTTTAAAGTTTTTGTTAGGTGACGCTTCAAGTTCTTCCATAATGTCTTTAACTCCGCTAGATATATTGAAATCTATCTTATTGTGATCACCATTGAAACACAAAATAACTTCTTGTATGGTCATTGGGATTCCCATGCTCTGCAAGGTATTTAGTTCTTGGTGAACTACATTATTCATTTCTTGGAATTTTATGAGGCTTGGAAAGTTGACATTCAGTGGGTAGCAACCCAATGCCTTGATGGTTCTAATTTTGAATTCGAGAGAATGCTCGATTTCAAGGAATTGTATTGTAGGGATTTTGAAGCATTCTTTTATGAAAAAAGGTTTCTTGATAAAATATCAGAGGCAAAATTGTTTGTGTTAGAACAAAGTTCTTTTATTTTATCTAAAAAAAATAGTTTAAAATATATCTCAATTTATTATCGAAAAGGTATGGGCATTCTTAACTTTTGTTTTTACCACCAAGAAAAATTATAAATGCAAATAGTATTTCAAATGCTTATAGGGTTTTGGATTTTGAAACTAATGTGATTGTTCTATACAAACCTTCAAGGCAAGATTAGTTGCCAAGGGTTTTACTCAAAAGCATGGTATGGATTATTTTGACTCTTATTTTCCAGTGGCAAGAATTACATCAATTAGAGTTTTATTTGTATTAACATCAATTTATAAATCATATGTTCATCAAATGAATGTAAAGACAACTTTCCTAAATGGAGATTTAAAGGAGGAAAGGTATACAGAGCAACCTGAGGGTTTTTTACTTCCTAAAAATAAAAAATAAAAGTCTATAAATTGGTAAAGTCTAGATATGGATTAAAACAATCTCCGAAATAATGGCATGAAAATTTTGACAAGGCAATTTTGTTGAATGGTTTTCATCACAATGGTGCTGATAAGTGTATGTATTTCAAATTTACAAAAGATTTTGGTGTGATTATTTGTCTCTACGTAGATGACATTTTAATATTTAGCACCAATATGATTGGAATAGTTGAAACCAAAAGGTATCTCACTTCTATTTTTAAAATAAAAGATTTTTGTAAAGTAAATATAATTTTAGGTATTAAAGTTAAAAAACATAGGAGCGGCTATGCACTTAATCAATCATATTATATTGAGAAAATGCTTGATAAATTTAAGCATCTCAATATAAAAAAGGCTAACACCCCATTTGACTCTAGCATGAAGTTGAATGATTATTATGATAAAGCAGTAGCACAACTAGAATATGATAGTGTCATTAAAAGTCTTATGTATGTTATGCATTGTACAAGATCAAATATAGCTTTTATTATATGCAAGTTATCAAGATATATAAGCAAGTTGAATACAGATCATTAGAAGGCTATTGCAAGAGTCTTTGGTTACCTAAAAGGAACGATCAATTTGGGCTTGTTTTATTCTGATTTTCCAGCTATGATAGAAGGATATAGTGATGCAAGTTGAATGACTAGTTCAAGTGATAATCAGTCCATATCATGATGGATTTTCTCACTTGAAAGATGTGCAATATCTTAGGCATTTAAGAAACAAATGTGCAACTCTCATTCTACCATGAAATCAGAATTTATTGATATAGCTACTGTAGGTAAAGAAGCAAAATGGTTAAGAAATATGTTGTTTGATATCAAGTTTTGGCCACAACCTATGTCAATTATTTCTTTATACTATGATAGTGAAGCAACTATGTCTCGAGCTTATAGTAACATTTACAATTGTAAGTCAAGACATATAAGCATTCGACATGGATATATTCAAGAGTTGATTACAAATGGGGTAATCACCATTGTCTATGTGAAGTCTGTAAATAATTTAGCGGATCCGCTCACAAAAGGGTTATCTATAGACATGGTACGGAAAACAACTAATGGAATGGAGTTGAAACCCGTTATTAAAGATACCGATAATAGGAACCCAACTTCAGATCAGCAAGAAGCTTATCTCTAAATTTAATGGGTAATAACAAGTTATTATTTAGTATATATTGGACACTGATAATTAATTTGAGACCCTATTCTAATAGTATTTAGTATGTTCTATGACGTAAAGGAGGATGAGCGTAGGCTTTTAATAGCATTTAAAGTTCGTGTTTAATGTAATAGAGACATGTATAATTCCACTTATATGAATATAAAAGCGGTGCCGCTTTTGACAAGAGTTAGGGTTTTGTCTTGTAAATATTCATGAAAAATAAGATTTTAACACATGGCCATAATAATGTTAAACAGTTGTAAACCTTTTTAAGAGTTTGGATAGTATTATGTGTGTAGTATTTTTATTCTACAACAAAAGTTTTGGTTTAATCTGTGGACACCAATAACTTTAGTAGGATTCAAGTTCTTACACTAATTGAAGGTTTAAATTGCAAAATACCTTCCTATAAGCATAATTCTATCTAATGAAAAGACATTCATTACAAACTAGTGGGGGATTGTTAGTGTAGTTTGTAAATGAATAAAGAAAGAAAAGTTGTCTATCCCACATTGGAAAGAAGAATTATCTCCTAATGTTTATAAGTGTGGGTTTATATTGTATAATAAATTAAGCCATGGTGAAACGACTCTCCTAGTGGGCTTCCTGATGCTATTATATGGATATTTATAATATTAAAAGATGACACTTGGACACTTGAAACTTAGAACTTAATATGTCAGTAAGATTAATTCATCCTTGAATTAAATTTTGTAATGAGATGAATTCATCCTTAAATTAAATTTTATAATTAATTTTGATATTTGTGTCTGTTGAGATAAAACTGAATATCAACTATTCAGTTTAATTTAAAGTATAACTATTTCATTAGCAGTCATATCAACAGTCATAATATTAAAGACACAATGTTTCATTGTGATATTTCAAGTCTATTAAAAATTGTTGCTACACAGAAAACAAATAGACAATAATAAATGTATTTTCTTTTCTTTATCTTATCTTCTCATTGTTTAAGAGGTTTAGAGGGCTTAGTTGTATCCTGGAGGTGTTGTATCTGTGTGAGACAAACAAACACCGTAAAGACAGTGTTTTCAAGCCCCTAAGCCAGCTCCTTATTTATTTCAATCTTAAAATATTTCTAACAGGTTCAATAAATCAAATATTTGTTCTTGCAGATGATGTGGTAGCTTTGTCAAACACCAAGGAGGAAGTAAACCAGTAACTTTGCATATTCCAATATACAATGAGAATAACAGCTTGTCTTTGACGAGTTTGAAAAAATCTTCAAGGTAGTCACCAATCAAAGTGATCATCTCTGGATCCCCTTCACCATATTCAACAAAAGCCAGCATTTTAAGAGTCTTTTCTAACTTTATTGATTTATTCGCATTGAGGACTATCTTGTAAAATGCAGCTGGGTGATTGAGCACATATCTAGCCACAACAAATTGGCCTTCTTCTTGTTTGAATTTCAAGACTAGCCCAAGATTCAATTTGTCAGCCAATGTAAACAACTGAAAATATGGTTCCTAGTGCTTAAAACTGTAATCCAGGGCAGCGATAAAAATAACCAAGACAATCATATGTTTCACTTCATGATGATATTTGGCCAGTATAGTTTTCAAGAAACCCAAGGTTTCTTGAAAGTCTTTGTTATTGGCTCTTCAAGTTCTTCCATATTAGCTGTAACTCCGCTAGATATATTGAAGTCTATCTTCTTCTGATCACCACTGAAACACGAAATAACTTCTTGTATGGTCATCGAGGTTTCCAAGTTCTGCAAGGTAATTATTTCTTGGTGAACTACATTATTCATTTCTTGGAATGTTATGAGGCTTGGAAGGTTGGCCTTCAATGGGTAACAACTCATGGCCTTGAGGGCTCTGATCTTGAATTCGAGAGGAAGCTCGCTTTCAAGGAATTGTATTATGGAGATTTTGAAGGTTTCTTTTATGAAAAACAGGTTTTTTTATATAATGTCAGAGACAAAATTGTTTGTGTTAGAACGAAGTACTTTTATTTTATTTAAAAAAATATTTAAAAATATATCTCAATTTATTTATCCAAAAGGTGGGGGCATTCTTAACTCTCTTTTTTTTCTATCACCAAGGAAAACTATAAATGCAAATTAAAAATTTTATATATATATATATATATTTAGTAAAATTAATTAAGAATTATATATGTCAATAAATAATAATAATTTTTTATTTTAATAAAAAATTAAGTCAGATAATTAAGAAAAAATAATATTTTTTAGAAGAAAATAAAGAGGCTAAATATTTTTTTAGTTTGAAACTAAATCTCTAAAGTTTTAATTAGTTTGAATTAATAAATTAAAATTTTATTTTATTTAATTTAACTCAGCTTTAAAAATTTTTATTAAATATTTGTTAGCGGTGTGTTACAGACACACCAGGCACTCTTCCTATACTCGTTCAATCTAGTTGCTGATTTGGTCAAAATGTTGTCATTTCACTTTTGGTGCTGTTTTTTCCCCTTCCCCAGCCGCAAAGAGAATGGATGACTCATTGAGTTAAAGGGTCTGGTAATGTCATTCGTTGATTTAATCGTTCGAAGTCCTTCAAGCAGCATAAGGCATTGATAGGACCTTTTTTCCCCAAATTATTCGGCATTCCTTGTGTCATTGGATTCGGGAAACAATTTTTTGACGCCTGTGTAGATGGGAAGTCTCCGATGTAGCTCAAATTACCTGTTTTTTCCCGTTTGCAAGTGTTGTGTCATTCCCGTTTGGCCCAATAAATCCTCCGACTGGGCTTCTTCTAGGGCACCCAGTTGCGCTTTGGCGTTTATAACTTCTGTACTGTCTTTAAAACTTTTCGTTGCACATCTCAGTAGTTTGTTTCTCCTCCTCTTAGCTCTGGTGCGTGCGTGATGCCTGGATAAGGTTACCCTTGTGAGACGACATGAGCCCTATCTCGAATGCTTCATATGTTGTGGTTCTGCTGTTGTGGCTACAGCATGAAACTTATACTTGTGTGCGGGAATGATCACAGTAGTGTTTGTCATCCTTAAGTTTTCTTCACCTAAAACTATAGATTAAGTCATTTGATGATTAATTCATTGGATGAGGACTAAAATTGGGGGTAGCAGGGAGATTGATTGGCCCTCAGAGACGCTTATGCTGAATTCTAAAGCATCCAATAGAGAATACAAATGCAAATCCATGACAAAAAAAATGACAAACCATTTCATTTCATATTTATTCCTTTCATCCGGTAGGAGGAGATCACCCTATTACATTATTGTTCACTTTCTCCTCTCAAATCGGAATTGTCTTTGCCTTGGGTTAAGAGGTATTTTTATTCTTTTATTTTAGATTTTTTTGTTGTTGTCGAGCTAGACTAGTGGTAGTTTTTTATTTTTGCATAAATAAGAAATTATTTAATATGAAAAAAAGGGTTGAGTGTGGAGCTAACACAAGCGCGTGTGGGTTCTCTTGTTATTTTCGAACAACGCTTTTGATGCCTTACAGAGGCCAAACTCCAGCTTTCATGATGGCATTTCAATCTTTATGGCTTGACCTCTATTCTTGGGTAGCACGTGTGACTAAAATATATCGGGTTTTGCACTGGTGGCTATTTTTTTCATTTCTTCTTACCTCTCTCCTTCTCGGTTTCAGAGCTAACCTTGCATATCTTCAAAGTAACCATTCAATTTATTTTTCTTTCGAGTTTTATTTATTTTTTTAATACTATTTGTTTTATTTTAGAGTATCCATAGAATTTGAGATTTTTTCAATTTATTTCTCCTTTAATTTTTTCACCTTTTAGATTTGGTCATTTTTCTTTTGATTTTGTTTTTTTTAATTATTTTCTTAATTACATTATCTTTTCAATTGCATTTCTCAATATTTTATATCATTTTATTAATTGGATAAATTTTTAAATTGCATCCCTCAATATTTTTATATCATTCTCTTAATTTATTTTTTTAAATTGCTTCCCTAAATATTTTATATTATTTCTTTAATTGAATTTTGTCTTCAATTGCATCCCTCAATATTTTAGTTCATCTTATTTTATGTTATATTTGATCTTTATTTTTTTATTACTATTTGTTTTGTTTTTAATTCTCTTTTATCGGAACTTTCATTTTTTATTTTAACCCTCAACATTTTATTGACCGGGTTTTGTTAAACTTTCAGGTCACCGGTTTGAAAAATTGAGCCAGATTGACTTAGATTTTTTTTAGATTCTTTTTTACAAATGATTTTTGTTGATATTATCATTCTATAATATTATCACTATCTCATATGTCAGGCCACAAGTTTCATGTGTTAACCCAATTTTGACCCGGACAATACTTTTTTAAATTTATTTGTTGTTGTTTTGACTCGGACAATACTTTTTAAATTTATTTATTGTTGTTGTTATTATTACTGCTGCTACTATCTAATTTTTTTATTATATTATTAAATTAAGCAATGTTTAGCACGATTATCAAGTTTCTTTTATTTTTTTAAAAACACAACCGTCTCCTAATTTATTTATTTATTCTTTCGAGTTGAAAAACATTTAATACAATTCACGGCTCGATCTAATATATGACTAACGGCACACTTTTTTTTTTTTTTCATATATGAAAATGAGACATGTGTTTACTAGTCTTGCTGACATTACGGACATGCAAGTTATTTCAGGCTAAACCAGGTGGATTATCTTGCAACTCGGTGATTCATTCTTAATCCTTAAGGTTCACAAAAAAAACCATCAACCCTGCCAACGAATTCACAGAGAAAAAAATCACATTAGTGTAATTTATTTGGTAGAGAAGCTATTTTAGGCACATGCCTTGGTTTATCTCTCTTTTATTTTAGATAACTCACTTGTAAGGAATTTGTTTTATATAAAATATTTTTTAAAAAGTATTTTTCTATTTTTTTTAATATTTTATAATTAATTTTTAGATTTAGTTCATTCATAAAAAGAATTTCAACTCTTAAAATATTTCACAAGATAATAATAATAATAAAATAATAATAATAATAATTTAAAAACCTCCATCATCATCATCATAATCGTTATTGCCATCAACAATATCATTATGTCACTACCCCACGCTCATCTTATCATCTTATATGTACCATCAATTTTATTTTATCATTATAACATATTATCATTAATAGTATTTTATTTTTTTACATTATTATTTATTAAATATCACAAAATATTTTTATATGTGCAAATATTTTACTCAAAATAATAAAATATTTTTGCATACGTAAAATACTTTACTCAAAATAAACAAATACT
>Ga0325414_1002398_pt1 | contig 18942 bp, 8 predicted proteins | sample PopdelMetagenome_8_FD_206183 | JGI IMG/M metagenome (GOLD analysis project Ga0325414, IMG submission 206183) | Populus deltoides microbial communities from Bellville, Georgia, United States - Leaf-PdKOR-R3 | ecosystem: Host-associated > Plants > Phyllosphere > Phylloplane/Leaf | place: USA... | reverse complement strand
TTGCAATATAATACCAAAACTAAAACAAATTCTACCTCACCTCTAATTAAGAAAAAAATCAATATTGGTAAAATTACTTTAAATAAAATTATTAATCTCTTAAAATCACACAACAAGAATATTGCATAATACTGACGGACACAACCATAATTTTTAGATTTATCTACAGAATTTTCTGTTAATATTTATACTCACAATCTGCCAGCATGAATTTTCTGAACAGGCTCATGGACAGAAATAATATGTTGAAAAAATTCTCTTCGGTTGTTTGTGGTCTATCGCTGAGTTTGTCGGTAATAATTTTACTGATGGATTTACTAATGAAAAAGCAAGCAAAGTTTTTTTTACCCGCTTCATTCTGTTAATATTTTCATAAATGAATATAAAATATCACCAATACAAAAACCTTATGTCATCACATCAATGATTTTTTTGTCCATTGATATTTTCTTCAGTGAATTTGACACATAACTATCAAAAAGACCGTTTGTTATTCTGTCGGTGAGTAAACAATGGTAGTGACATTTGTAATAATTCTTTTCAAACTCTCTGAAATATACTAATGGACTTAGATTGTCGATAAACCCGTCAGTCATATTTTAGATTTTTTTAAAAATCTATTAAAAAACAGAAAATCAGTGGAATTTGCAATAATTCTTTTCCAACTCTCTAGAATATATCGACGAACTAAGTTCACTGGTGACTCCGTCAGTAATAATTTAAAAATAAATATTTTTAAAAAAATCTATTAAACAAAAATAGAAAATAATTAAATTAATATAAAAATCAAATATTAATTACATATTAAAAATTTTATAAGTTCAAATACAATTGATCTAGAATAGAGGCGCTAAAGGAGGAGGAGGAGGGGGGTCTTTACCGGGATTGCAGAGCGAATAAAAGGGAGCACATGTCGTTCATAATCAGCAGCAAGATGGGTCGTTCAAGCTTGAATTCGTTGGTCTAAAATCGCCTCCGGAGTTTGAGTGCTCAAAACTGATTGTGAGTATTTAATGGTTGAAACACTGCAGACCGTTCGCAAGTCCTCAGCCGTAGTGTTAGAGAGACAATACACTTGATTTCTATTAGGTCCACCGGATAATCCTGCCTCTAACAACAAATTCAGATCAAGATTCAGATGGGTCAAAAGATCATCATTGTATCTCTCCTTCAACCAGGTGTTATGTGTATCTTGAAAAAAAAAGTAAGCAAATTCAAAGAAAATAATAACTTAAGAAAACAAATGTTTGAAAACCAATATACCACAAAATGCTAAGCTCGACTATTCACGAGTTGCTGTACCTTTTTTGGCAGTCATCAATCTGCATGTGCGTTTCTACAAAAAGCTCCATCGGGCTTGACTTGCGTCCAAGAACCGTAGCCTGCAAGATAAAATTGTTGTTAGTTAAATATATTTATAAAAAAACAACAAATAAAAAATGGATGTAATTAAAAAAGAATTTTATCATTCGCTTTACATGTGAAACAAACAGAACGGACCAGCTGGTGTGCGTGGTAACATAACCATAAACATGTTGGTTCTGGTTCTCCGCACTGGAGTTTGATCGTCACATGAAATGTTTGGATGTCATGTGTTGAATATATTTTGCCCACTTGGCCTTTAAGACATACGACTGTCTAAAATCCTTCCAAACCACCACCTCCTTCCAACCTGAAATCTCTCTCTTTTCGTATATTTTTTTGCTTTCTTTCATGCCTTGTACCAAAAATCATGCAACCTATATGGTACAAATGAATTATCTGTTAGTAAATGAAAAATAAAACTAAATAAAAGGATTAACTTTTTTTTTTTATCTTGACTCTAATTTTTCCTAATTACAACGTGATTCTTTTAGACCCTCCTTGTAATAACATTTTCAGCTCTATCCCATTCAAATTTTTTCTTGGAGTTAAAATTTGTAAAAGAAAAATTTTCATTAATATTAATAAATTAATCACATTAACATAAAAAATATTTAATTTAATAGTAACTTTAAACCTTCTGAATCATGCATCAATCATAAGTTTCCATTTAGGATGTTTAAAAACTTGACTCCATTGAAACAATAGAATTTTTATCGATGATGTTATAGTTCTAGCAACCTTAATTTTATAAACTTGAAATTGCATTCGTTAATTGAAATTATTTTTTCAAAAATTATTAACATGTTGTTGTGAAGGGAAAACAAAGTTACATTAAAATGTCGTTCTTTCGCTGATCATAGTACTTCCAGGTAAATGGTTCTCGCTATGAAGGGACCCCCTTCAACATGGCAACATCGCACTCGTTGAGCCCATGTCAAGTGTTACTGCCTGTGTCTAAGGTGCTTGATTTTGGTCGGCACTTAATGACTCATGGTCGTCAGAAATGCTGGTAGAAGAACTAGAAGCGATCATGTCCGTATGACGTGCTATTGAATTTTCCCTAGGCATCTACATAAATTAAAGGATTAAGATACCGTATACTATTTCTATTTTTTTAAAAAAATCAGCAGCACCTCTCCCATATAAGAGACTACCCAAAATTTATAAACTTGCAAATACACAACAATTTAAATTAGATTGTCACAAACCAATTGATTTTATTCAATTTGTTTCCTTGTCATTGAGTAAAGAGTTCACTCAACTTAGTTTTTAGATTAATTTTTAACTAGGATTTTACTTTATAAATTGAAAAGCTTCTTTTCTATAATTAGGTTATATATAAAATTGCTGTCATAATAATATTATATTGTATATCATATAAAAATCAATCTAAATTTATAACTTTAACTTGTTATTGAATTGAACTTATAATTATGAATATATCATAATCAATTATTATTAACCAAGAATATTTTAAATTTATTAATTTTAATAGAATATTATTAAATAATAATAATAATTAAAATCAATCCTATACATTTAATAGAATTTGAACAACAAAATTGAAAAACTAAATCCAACTAAAATTCAACAAAATTGTTCTCATTTTAAAAAAAATTCCAATAACAACATTCATATAATTATTAAGAATAAAAAAATTAGAAAAATAATTAAAAAAACACTAGAAAAGAAGAAGAAGAAAATCTTACCTTGATTTTGTTATGATTGAAACTTATAAGCGAATTTTTTTTGAATAGTATGTTAATTAACAAAAAAAAAACAGAGAAGTTAGTAAAAGTAGAGAGAGGAGAAGACATACATTCGCGTGGAGGAGAAGAGAAGATAAGAGAAAAGAAGGAGTTGATGAGAGAAGGAGAGAGGGAAGAGAAAGAAATAGAAGGATGTTGGTGTATATTTGCACAAAGAAAGAGAGAAGAAGAAGAAGAGGAAGATGAAAGCCATCCTGTCTGTTATGATATGAGGGATTCTAGTCTTTTAATTTGTGGTTTTTTTTTTCTGATGGTCTTACTGATGGAAAATTAAATATTAATATTTTTAATTTTTCTGTATGTATTTTTGTTTGTAACATCTAATTAAAATTTTCAATTTTATTGAAAATTTTCAAAACCCCCCCAAATATCATCGATAAGTTTTCATTTCATCTGTAAATCCGTATATAAGAAACAATAATTAAAAGTGACATAAAAATTTGAATAGTCCCATTACTTTCTGGAATATATCGACGAACTTAATTTGTCGATTTTACCATATGAATTAAACACAATGAACAATTTTATGGAGACGTGAACAACTCCACTGCTTTCTGGAATATATCGATGGACTCACTCAATCCATCAGCCATATATTATGTATACTTAAATAATTACCGACGTCTTTTCTATCGAAAAATTAAAAATTAATATTTTTATTTTTCCATCGGTGTCTCCATATGTGAAGTCTAATTGAAATTTTTAATTTAATAAAAAAATTCAGAAACCCACCAAATATTACCAATGTCTTTACCATCAGAAAATCAAAAATTAAAATTTTAATATTTTTGCTAATTTCTCCATCTGTAAAGTCTAATTAAAACTATCAATTTAATAAAAAATTTCAAAAACCCGCCAACTATTATTGTTGGTGGTACCATATGTAATGAAAAATGCAATTGAGAGAGGAACAGTTCCAATTCACTCTGGAATATACGGGCGAACTTAATCCATCGATGATACCCTTTGTATTAAACATAATGAACAATATGATTGAGAGGGGAACAATTCCAATACTCTTTAGAATATACTGACAGACTTAATCCGTCGGCGATACCCTCTATATTGAACATAATAAACAATGCAATTGGGAGGTGAAAAGATCTAATGCTCTGTTGAATATGTCGACGACCTTAATTCATCAGTGTATCTGTTTGTATTTTGTAGTCCATTGATATTTTCATCGGTGTACAATAGTTTTTATTGCCAGATTGTATCTGTATTTCTTATTTATCCATCCTACAAATACTTAAAATCACAACAACACACACAACATAATAACACAAGTTCTGTATAGAATATTAAAATTACATAAAATTAATGTTTCCTTGTCATTTCATAATAAATTAACGTCATTATCATTACATTAAAGTTAATTTCTTCCAGAAATATTACATTATAATTTATGTCATTAGAAAATCGTGTTGTACAAATTAATCAAAATTATCCTTTTCTTTTTCTTCAATTTCGTCATCTCCATCATAATTTTCTACGTTGATTTCATCACTATCATTATCTTCATCGACTTATGTATATCCGCTAGTTCTCAAAAAATTATTTAACTCCTCAACGTCAGCATCAACCAAAGTATTTTCGGCTACGCAAAAAATTAAATTTTCTTCTAAGTCATTAGATAGAGCAACTCGATATGGATCAATTAACTTATTAAGTTGAAAGACATCATCTCCCATAGTCAATTCATGATTTCCATCATGAACAACCTGGACACAACCACTGAGTTTGGTTTTCATTACGGATAATCAATGAACTCTTGAACGTTCATTTTTAAAGGAAGGAGTATATGTGTAATAAACTTGCTGACATTGCTTGGCAAAAACAAAGACATTGTCGACATTACGGAGTCTAGCTTTTGTATTTATTTTGACCAACCATGATAGGAATACATTATGATACCTTTGTCAGTTGTATCATACCAATAGCATTTGAATAAAAAGACTTTATTTTGTTTGCTATGATATTGCAATTCTATAACCTTTTCCAACTTGCAATAATATTCAACTTTAAACTCATTAGAAGTCGATCCCTTAACACATATCCCACCGTTATATATCTTTCTACCATGACCATACTTTTCAGTTTGAAACACATGTTCATTGATGAAATACCTGTTATAACACTTCACCTTTCTTTTAGGACCCAAACTTAGTAAATTCAAATTAAGTAATACTAGCATTCTCTCCCAATTGATAAACCTAGTACATTATGATATTAATATAAGCATGTAAAAATATAATTTATGATATACATGTATATAACTTACAATTAATATCAAAACAAAGCCAACATGTAAAATAATCATATAATATATTTAAGTTTTAAAAAAAGATACTTGCTGAAGAACTTTAAAATAGTGAAGCTTTTGTTATTGTCTATGATTAATCATTTATCTTTAAGAATTTATTTCTCATCTCTTGGTGCAAATGATGTTTATAATAAGTCTTCCAAGATTTCAATAATATCATCTTAATTTAGATACACTTCTAAATAAAGTTTTTGAAGCAAAGTAAAAGACTATATCTCAACAAAGTGAATCTAAGCTCTAGATTTAGAAAAAAAAAAAATCAAAGCATAAAAAGAGAAGAAAAACATTAAAAATGAGGTGATTAAGTGTGTGTGTGTAAAAATCTGAAAAAACTTGAAGGAAACTCTTCCTTCACCTCTGTTTTAAGTGGATTTTGGGTGCTAGAAAGTTAAAGAATTAATTATGGTAATAATATGAATTAATTCCTATAATTATCAACTTTTTATTAGTAACCTAAATGTTTTTGCTATAAATTTGAATTTTCGAGCTGAAAAAACTGTTTGAATTTGCAAAAATGCTTCTGGAATAGACTACTCAGGTGTTAACATTCATGGGTTGGACTTGAGAAAACAATAAGCTAGGAAAAATAATTCTTCATAGACCAGACTCAATTTCAATTTTTAGTTGGCAAAAAATAATCTATTGCAATTCAAAATATTATTTTACAATAAACTCAAAATCAAACGAAAAGCCCGAGCATGACCTAGGTCATCAGGCGTGTGTGAGTAAAAACTTCTCCCTTCTAAAAGCATGAGTATTCTTTGAGTTTAATTTTAACTTCTTAATTTCTCACTTTATAAATACTAAGAAAGTTTTATTTTATTTCTAAATGGAATTTTCTTTTAAAGGATTTTGGTTTTCACCAAAATATGTCAATTACGAATTTTTTGAGATTAATTTTTTATTTATTTATAATTTATTTAAATCATGTTAATATTTAATGTTAAAGAACTTATGTTGAAATTTAAATTCCAATAAAATTTTAACCCAGAAAAACTCATTTTTAATATAAACTCAAATACACCGATTAACCATTTTCTTTAAACAAAGTTTTCCAACAACACATGCCAACAACCTTCGTCTTGGCAGTATACAGTATACAATTAATTATTGATTAAATTATTTTATACAGAGTACGGACAACTTCCAAATTCCAACTTTCAATGGCTAAACTATGATTTCTTTGACTTGTTGGCATATATCCACACGCAAGAAGTTAATTAAGCAACGATTGATTAATTTCCATGCCCCACCCGTGTTTAATTTGACAGCGTGGTATCTTGTAGCTATCGATCTAGTTGCATGTGCCTTGTCGTATTCATATATAGAATGATTGCTAGCTCTTGGATTTATGTTTTGGCGTGAGTTGTATATTTTTTTATAAAACATTTTGGATATATAAAATTTTTTCAAAGAAATATAAATCATAAAATTTATGCAAATATTTAATTAAATAAATCAATAATTATTTATGTAAATAAAAAAAATCATTAACAATAACTAAAAGTGAAATTAAAAAAATCAAGAAATGAATGTAGATCAAGATACTTGATTCCGTAACATGAGACATTTACTTTGTTGGGTTTGCTGAATTTATTTATTAAAATAAATTTTTTTATTAAATCAAATGATAATAGAAATAAACACATATATGATATTGATTTAAAAATAAAAGAAAAAAATATTATCAAGGCTGTACATATTATAAATATTATCTAAAAATAAATATTTTTATTTTAAAAAAATAAAGTTCATCTATACAAAACAAAACAATTTATGGATGAATTAAAATAACACCTTAAATAAATTAATTACATACAAAAAAATTAAAAAAAAAACCTCTATTTAAAAAATGACTACAAAACTTACAGCCTACTCATAAGAACGAGATAACCTGATAGAAAAGAAATTTAAAATAACTACAAAACCAATCTTTCTTAAAAAAATAAAAATAATATCAAACGATAAAATTAAAAAAAAATAAGCCAAAAAAAGAATGTTGATCTGTATTAACTTTTCAAACACATGAACTAGGTCATTAGACCAGAAACATCATAAGTGAAAAAAAACTATGAATCTCAATTCCTAACAAATCAAATGTCGAAGAATTGAATTAGAAAAAAAAATCAATTACACAAAACAAAAAATTATAATTAAAAGAATAATGGTGAAAATTAAAATAAAAAATAAATTACAGGGAAACCAATTTTTTTTTATTGGGGGTTATATTGAAAAGAAAAATAACTTTAACAAAGGAAAAAAAATCAAAAGAATAAGGGTCAAATTACAAAACAAATAATACACCATAAACTTTGATTAAAAGATGAATTGAAAACCAATAAAACTTTAACAAAAAAGCCAAGAAAAAAAATAAAAATCAAAAGAATAAGCATCAAATTAGAAAATAATTTATAACAAATTGTAATTAAAAAACTAAATTAAAAACAAACAAAACTTCTATAAAAAAGCCATAAACAAAAACCAAAAATCACAAAAATAAGTATTGAAATTGAAATACTCAAAGAGACCAACATGTATTTTTTAAGGCAAAAGGGAAAAGAAAGAAAGAAAAAAACGAGCACCAACGCCAAACCACCCTTTAGTCTCTGTAATGAGTTGAACAAAGAAAAAGAGGACATGACGATGTTTTCAACAACACGAAAGAAGGTTAGATTTGACTATAGGGAGGCGCCACACACACCGTCTAGAAGGCACGGGGGCCTCCCATCCATTTGCATGTAAAGATCACACGCCATTAGCTTTTTTGAATAAAGAATTAATTATTTAACATAAAAGACTATAATACTCTAAATGAATCTAGAATAAAAGAAAAAACCTATGTGAAAGGGAAAAAAGCCCTTGAATATGTCTCTTGTTTTTTTGTTGTTTCTAAGGGCAAAAGTGTGATTTTATTGTATTCTAAAAAAATAAAAAGATAGAAAAACCACTGGTTCATAATTTTATTTTATTTTTTATTATAAGGATAAATAAGTTATTTTACTATTTAAAAAAATAAAAAAAACATATATACTAATGAAAATCTTTTAATGACCAATTATTTATTGAAAAAGATCAAATTACCTTCAACTCAGTAACATCCAATTTGTTTTATAAAATGACGAATGGATAATTTTACAATAACAATCAATAATAATATATATCTAGTGCTAGGGTAAAAACCCACATCTTATAGGTTTTTTGTTTTTTTTATAATAATTTGTTAACATCAACTCTTTTGTATATCCTTAATTTCATCATATTTAATATTTCATATTATTAGCATATTGTTTTCGTCGTCATTGTGTTTTTTGATGTGTCTCAGCAGGAATGATTGTCCATAAATTTATTTACATCTTGAGCCTTATTTTAGATTTACCCAACTGGAACACACCTATTTCAATCCATTAACCATTTGTCATATTATTTATCAATGAAAAATGAATTAATTAAAGTTATCCAATTTTTTTTTTTTAAAATGTATATTTCAAAGATGAACATTTTTTTTTGATTCGAGGAAACCCCACCCTGAAAAGCGCACTTTGTGAGTTCAGATGAGCGAGTAAAACCCAGCTGTTCTAGTCTCTTATAAGAGGTGCGTGCCTCGACTCGAACTCAAGACCTGCTGTGCAGATCTCAAGCTCTTTGCCATCACGCTACGCCTCTTGAGGACTTCAAAGATGAACATGTAATATGTATATCTTATATCATTTATCAACAAAAAATATTTTAAAATCATAAAGATGCATAATAAATATTTTTTTTTTAAAAAAGGAAGATGTGTGCATGTATAAAAACACTCCAAGAAATGTTGCCAGAGAGAAAAATAAAATAAAATGAGCATTTTTACAAATAATGTCACCAAACACAAAAATTAAATGCGTATTATTTTCCATGCAAAATAAGACTGTAGTCATTGTTTTTTTTTTTTAATCACTTTAATACGGAAGGGACATGTATGAAGATTAAAAATTTGAAGAACCAGAAGAAATGTTTTATAAATGTATGAATGCTAAAAAACAATTCTGCAGAGGCTAAGCACGTGAATGTAGAAATCAAAACAATTGTTTATGTCCAATATAAAAAAGAGTAAAACACTCTTCCTCTTCTTTTGTTCTGAGAAAACAACTATGAAACTTACTTATAACAATGTCATATAAATGAAACTTACAAATATGAATCTTCAATCCATTTGATGGAATTTATCTGCAAGAGCTTGCAAATATCACTAATTTTTTTTTTATTTTATATATTTTTTATTTTTTTGATAACCCGGGGTGTTCGGGCCAGTTTACGCGCATCACGACTAATTCCCGGACCCACTGAACACCCTGCAAGCCCAGTAGGCAGGTATGGCACCGCAAGGATGACAGACGTGTACGCTGAGACTTGAACCTAAGATGCAGAGGTAGAAAAACCCTGCCAGGATCGCTAGGCCACAAGCATCGATGCAATATCATCAATATTTTGTAGATGTTGGTGGTGGTCCTAGAAATCAAACCACTCCTACAACATTGTATTTTTATAAACTTAATTATAATTATCTTTATTTTTACATTAGATAAGAGAATTACAGAGTTGTTAAACTTATTTGATATAAATAATTTTATTGCCTTAAATGTTTTTACACATTTCTAAACTGATATAAAATAGATAAAATACATAGAAACAGTTAATTAATTGAGGTTGTCACATGCTTCATTTAGACATATCACTATTATGAAATAATTAGCTCCATATTGTAGATGGATCAAATTTCTCTTACATATAAATCAAATTAATTAAAATTTAATTGTTACTAGTTCCATCTTCTTTAAAATTCATCTTAGTCCAAATACTTTAAATAGATCTATTGAACACATCATTGGATTACTTTAAATAGATTTTTTTTTTTAATTTATTCTTCAATAAGTGATTGAATCTAAATTTGTTTGTTTAGATTTGAGTAGGTGATCTATCAACTCGTACGACTTTTTATATATATATTAGTTAAACTAGCAATTGTGACATATGCATGTGATTCTCTGTTTTTTTGGGTACAAAATATGAACTTATCAATGGCTACATTGCTACTTTTTCATATGATACCAAGAATACAATTTGAATCAACAATATGAGAAACTAGTTATACTATTTTATTTTCTTTTTAATCCACTATAGCATTTTCTTCACTAAATTATATGGTAGGAGATAAACCTAAATTTAAATATCCTAAAAACCTCCAATAAAACTCAACTTTTATTGGGCTTAGTCAAGAGAAATATCCAATTTTTCTTGAGCTCAATCAAGAAATAACACGTTTCTCTTAGGCTCAGCCATGGAAGTGATCCATCTCTTTTGGGTACGGTTGCATTGTGGATCTTCTTCTCTTTAGATCTATTAGGTGTATAAAAGTCTTTCAAGAACCCAATATATTTCCATCGATATTAATGTTGTGTAATTGATAATGTGTATAAGTCTTTTAAGAGTCCCCTATATTTTCATCTATATTAATACATATATTAGGGATATTTTTCCTTATTAATACATGTGCTAGAGATATTTCATCTCTTTAATACTATTAGGGCAATATTATGTTTTAGCCCCTCCTCTCTATAAAAAGATTAATGCTATAAACAAATCATAAATCTTTTAAACAAGAGGTTCAGAATCTCCATTGTATATTGCATGTTTATTTTCAAAGTATCTCTCTGTAATATTATTTTATTTTCTCTCAAAAAGTCATTGACTTAACCATCAGAGAGTCCCAAAATTCACCAAAAAAAACCTTTTACAAGTATCAAGCACTCGCCTCCAGTCACCTTGGCTAGGGAGAATGAGTTAGATTGTTAGAATTAAGAGATTAACCGATTGTCCAAGACATAATAAGTCTTGCCCTTAAGCAACTTGGATGTTTTGAGACATCATTATTGGCGTTGTCTATGTGAACTAATAAGAGAGTCATCATTTTCTTTTTAATGACATTTCCAAGTTATTTCATGACACACAACCATGACATGCTCGGACTACAACGCTTGATAGATCTACCCGTTACATTGACTTAACCATCAGAGAGTCCCAAAATTCACCAAAAAGAACCTTTTACAGGTATCAAGCACTCGCCTTCAGTCATCTTGGCTAGGGAGAATGAATTAGATTGCTAGAATTAAGAGATTAACCGATTGTCCAAGACATAATAAGTCTTGCCCATAAGCAACTTGGATGTTTTGAGACATCATTATTGGCATTGTCTATGTGAACTAATAAGAGAGTCATCATTTTTTTTAATGACATTTCCAAGTTATTTCGAAGTTATTTCAAGACATGCTTGGACTATAACGCTTGATGGATCTACCCGATACCACGAACACTTTTGCTTATTCAAACTTCCAACAACTCATCAACTAAGTGCAACCTTCATTTAGGTTGTGTTGACCACTCAGAGGCAAAATCAAGTTTTGCCACCTCAATAAATCTTGGCACCTATGACATCCCCACCCTTAGAAAGGATTGATAAGAGGTCTTCCTAGTGCAATAGCACCACTCTCTAAGGGATGGATTAGAGGGCTCCCTAAAGTCCAACAAATCACCTTAGAATATATTATCCTTGATAGGATGTAAGTTTATTTTTAAATTAGAATAATTGTCTCTTTGACATACACTTTCTATCTATAGATCTTCAATGGAAGTTGCTGGACTCTTGCAAAATCTCCTTGAAATGAGTTCGCTCTATTGCGATTGCACAATCTCCTTGGAAGGGGTTCTCCCTAGTGCGGTTGCACAATCTCCTTGGAAGGGGTTCTCTCTAGTATGATAGCTCTACCCTCCACGACAACTTGAGATGGCCAACCTCAATAAAGCAATAAGACCTCTATCTTATGTCCAAATATATACCATTAAGGCTAACTAGAACCTAGAGAATTAACACAACTCTCTAGATAGGCTCCCAGACCTTGTGTTATCTTTAGGGATGATCTCAAATCTCTCACTATTAGGTTTGGTCTCTCCCTTTAGTGGGGGGCTCCCAGACCCTATGTCATTGTTAGGGAGGTCATAGGCCTTTAACTCTTAAAAAAATATAATAACTCTCCAAGAAAGGGATCAACTTGGTCTCCTTAGTGCAATAACACCACCTTCCTTGGGTTTCCCATCGCTCTTTAGAAAATTTCTAAGTATGAGCATCAACATAGATACGTCCCCTCTATCCCTTGGAAATTTTCTAAGTATGAGCATTGATAGGGATTTGTTCCCCTTTAGACTTTTAGAAAATTTTCTAAATATAAGCTCACCCTTTTTGGACTCCTTTCAACCACTTGAAAATTTTCTAAGCATGGACTCCACCCTCCATGGGTTCCTCTCAACCTCTTAAAAGATTTTCTAAATATAGGTTTACACTCATTAGGTCCTATTAGAAAAAAAAAATTTAAGTATAGATTCCTTTATTATTTCACCTTACTCTCTTGAAAACTTTTCTAAGTATGAGTTTCTTCATGGTTCACCTCTACATACTTCAAGATTTGTTTTTCAAACATGGAGCATACCTTTACACATAGGCTCTCTGGTAAATTAACTAGAGTTTTCACCCCGACACATAGGCTCTCTGGTAAATTAACTAGAGTTTTCACCCCGCTTCTCATACAAAAATAAACAACAAACTCATCATATTGGGTACTTATACAAGTCTTTACATATAAATATCATTTAAAGTTGAGGGTCATTGATAAACCCAAATTTAGATACCTAAAAAGTCCCTTTAGGCTTAACTAAGGGAAGGATCCACCTCCTTTGGGTACAACTATATTTTGGATCATACTCTTCCAATACCCATTAAATGTATAAAATTCTTCCAAGCACCCACCATATTTCCATCGATATTAATATTGTGTGAGAGATAATGTGCGAAAGTTATTTAAAGGCCCATTATATTTTCATCTACATTAATACATATGTCAAAGATATTTCTATTTTTTAATACTATTATGGTGATATTACATTTTAGCTCTTTATCCTCATAGAAAGACTCATGAGTTATAAATAGACTATGAATCATTTAAACAAAAGGCTTGGAATCTCCATTCTCTATTGAGTTATAAATATTATTATATTTTCTTTCAAAAAAGCATAAACTTAATCATTGGAGAGTTTTCAAATTCACAAAAAGAAATATTTTACAGGTATCAGATACCAACCTTTAACTATCTTGGCTAAGAAAAATATATCAAATTATCAGAACCAAGAGATGAACCGATTATCTAAGACATAAAACTTGCACCCAAACAACTTGAATGTTTGGGACATTATCTTTAGATATATGTCCTTTTTTATTTATTTTTTAAATAACATGGTTTTAGGTTTTATCCTATTCTTTATTTTCTTGGCTACTTGTTGTCAGAAACCTAATTCCATCTTGCTATACCAGGCGAAGAAAGTTTCAAATAAAAATCTATATTTTGACCTTTATCATTTGTTAAGAGTTTATTTTTTCTTATAAATTAACCAAACATTGCCTCTCATGTTCTCATAATCATGAAACCACACTCACTAATCTATATGAACAATATATATATATATATATATATATATATATATATATATATATATATATATATATATGCAAACGTCATTTGATCATAACGTAAAATCACCACCAAATAAAAAACAACGAAAAGTGATTGTGAAAATTATTCAATGTGTAATAAGAACTATTTTTCTCTTTCATAAAAATTGTGTCAAACCCAAAATAATGAATTGTGATTTTTTATTTTCGATCCAATGGTTATTGAAAGTGGCTTGCAATTTGCATCGTTAATTGGTTGCAAATCTAATGAAAATTGAGTTTTTATTTATTTACTTGATTTGGATTTTTTTATAAAAAATAAATAAATTTGATTCCACTTAAAATACTAAAGTTAGGCAGAAGAAAAAGAAAAGAAACAGACCTAGAATACCATAAATATAGAGGAAATGAAATATAATATAAGAAGATAAAACAAAAGGAAGGGTTCGTAGCAAACAGGAAAAAAAAAAAAAACACAGAGAAAGAATTGTTCAAAAAAAAACATTTAAATGGATGGAAATGCCGTTTTCCAAACAGGGAAAAAATTGTTTTATAAATTAAGCAAAAGTTAGCTCACGATAAAAAAAAACATGGCAAAAATCACAGTGCAGCATCGAAGATGACAGTTCCAAAGAGGGGCCCACTGGGGACCATTTCCCCATCCCCATTTGTTTTTAGCTTTTACAAATTAAAATCTTCTTTTATTTTTATACTTAAATATATTTTTAACATATTTAACTCTTATAAATCAGTTATTATTATTTGTTTTTAGCTTTGTGGTTTGACTTTTAAAAATTAAAATATTTTTTTATTTTTATATTTAAACATATTTTTAACATATTTAACTCTTATAAATCATTGTTATCATATCTAGTTTTGAATCTAATCTCGTCCATAACTTAGATTATGAATTTATAGAATCAAAACAAAATGGTATTGTATTGTTTTTTTTTTCTAAAGATAAAATGATTGTTTTGAGATAATTAGGGTATCATATTAGGTTTTTAAAGGTAAAAATAATCATTTAAAATAAGTTTTTATGATTTCAGATCTTAAATCATGACCTTTCGACCACCTTTAATTGTCTGAATCTTTACCAATAGACGACTATGTGTGTGTGTGTGTGTTTCAAATAGGGTAGACACACAACGTTCATCCTATTAAACAAAGAAAAGACTTCTTTTATTTTAAATAGAACAAACACACATTATCAACCCTATTGAACAAAAAAATGGAGGGAATTAAAGGTAGGTGTGTGGGCTTGGCCTTACAGGCCCACTCCTGCCTGTACATATTTGTATTGGACTAGGTGTGTTGACCCACGCATGTTTAGGCACTTGATCTCTTATTAGCTAATATTTTAGTTTGTTTTTTGAATTTTTGTTAAATCTTAATTAAAATAAATTATCAATAAAATAATTTAAAATATTATTTCATTAACTATCATTCAATTTTGATTTTTTTAAATAATATAATAGCAATTTTTTTATATAATATTAGCATTCATTTTGTTAATTATTATATATGAATCCAATATGCAATTTTTTTTTTACTTTGTTGTCATGAATATTAAGTGAGAATAAAAAATTTATATTTTTTTTATTACAAATTTTTTACTTAATTTTCTCAGACCAATCATTCCTTTTTCTCTTTTACTGCATACTAAATATTAAGGCATGATTTTAATTTTTTTTATTGAAACTTGCTTTACATATCATAATAAATATTTTTATTTAAAAAAATGTTTATTATAAGAAAAACATGTTTTTGGTAACAAAATACATTAATAAGAAAATATAGTTTAAATTGAAGATATATATATTTCTATTTATTTGAAGTTAAAAGTTTTACAAAAACATTTTATTCTTTTTAGTTTTAATTAAAAAATGCCCCTAATTAAGAATGTCTGGGTAAAAAAAAAACTGCATGTATATGAAAAAAAAATCGCTTAATAATATATATATTAAAAATTTAAATCACAACTTTTTATACAAATATCCATTTTAATTATAACAAAACTAAATAAAAATATATTTTTAAAACTACCATATAGTATCAACGGGTAAATAACCGGTAAAATTTATAATATTGTAATAAAGCATGTCCTTTTTATGTTTGATTTTTTTTAGAGTTCATTTCATGTTGTAATTACAGTTTTTTTAAAATGATTTTTTTAAAAAAATATATTTAAATAACATTTATTTATTTATTTTTAAAAATTTATTTTAGATATTACCAAGATAAAGTGTGAGGCTGTGGACGCAGCCTCTGCCTCTGTTCACAGGTAGTGGAGCTACAAGTTTTGCCTCAACAACCAAGTTCTTGGCAGTATGCTAAAAGTCTCAAAAAGTAAATGGCACTGTGCACCGAAAATCTGAACTTCTTTCTGGTTGAAAGTCACTGCCACATCGACCACAGGGAACGTATAATTCTTCTATCAGATCATACCTACCTGCTTAATGGATTTTAGTGAAATTCATGTTTTCTGGCTAATCAAGCTTTGCCACATTTCCATCCAAAAACAAGTCATAAGAACAAATCAGTTCAGTAATTTCTATAGTTTTAAACTCGGGACTCGGCTTACTCGGGACTAGAACCGGGCTGAGTTGAAAAAAAACTAAAAAAAAAACTCAATGTATCCCTGCAATTCAGTTAAGTCGATAATACCCGGTTAAAAATTGAATTTATTGACTTTTATTTGCACTCTTTATAAGGAATATTCGTGTGCTTAGTTATTTATTAAATACCGTTGGGTGAAATATAGTATTGGAGATAATTAGCTTATGGCTTGTGACATAATAAAAGTACTTGGCTTGATGAAGCGCATCTCTGTCAACAGACATATAATAGGTTAAATTATTGAATTATTTAATCATAAAATGGTCATAGATGAACTTTGGGGCTAGCAATGTATTATTTTATTTGAATAAATTTAATATCAAATAAAAAATCTCATTATTTAATCAATTAATTTGAGTTTGTACATGCAACATGCAGTACGAATGCGAATCATATATAAAATTAATAAATAATAAAATATTTCTTTAGAGTCCTCTTTATGAATTGTAAAAATAATAATAAAAAAAAGTGGAGAGAGAAGTTGTGTAAAAATAAGGGAAATAAAAGAGTAATAAATATCTAATTAAATAAAAAAAATATTTTAAAAAAAAGAGAGAGATTCGAACCATGCAGTGTAGGCGTGCCAGCGGCCCTGTTTCTAACTGGTAGCACAGGCATGCCGCCACGGAAACCCAGACATGACTTCTAAAATAATGAATTAGAGATTGAAATGGATTAAAAAAAAATAAGGATAAAAAATGTAAGAATAAAAAAGTAGGAATCAAATTACTGAATGTATATAACATGGTAATATAAGGATGGAATTCCAAATAATAAAAGTAAAAAAATATATATTAAGTTAAACGGTGTGTATAATTATGTGACATTTAATACAAAAAACAAAGTATGAGAAATCTAATTATTAAGGTTACGTTTGGGAATGCAGTGCAAACCACTTTCTTTAATTTTTGATTTTTTTATTTAAAAATATATATTTTAATGTTTTTAGATCGTTTTGAATATCAATAATAATTTTTTAAAAATAAAAAAAAATTATTTTGATGTATTTCTAAACAAAAAACACTTTAAATTACAACTGCTACCTCAACCCTAAACAAGCTGGATTAATCTAAAAGATAAAAAGCACGGCCGATGGCACAAAACCCACCAACAATATCATGTCTTTTTCTCTGCCACATAAATCTAAATGATATAGACAAGTTTGTAGAAATTATAGAAATTGAAGGTTTTGAGCATTTAAATGAGAATCTAACACTTCTATATGAAGATTTGATTAAAATAGACTACATGGTTGGCCTAACAAATGATTTTATAAACTAGTGGAATATGTTTAAGTCTTAGAGAAGGTTTGGTCATGTTAGGCCAAGTTAGCAACTTAAAACTACGATAACAGAAGATTTGACAATTGAATTTTGAATTGAATTCAAATTTTTTACTCGTGATTTTATAGGCAATTTTCTTGTTGAAAACCACTATGTTGCTTATTAGAAAATAATATAAATTATTTTTTCAAATCTCACCTAACAACTTAATTTTTTATATGAAATGATTAATTCACATGGTATTAGAGCCTTGATAATCAAATAGTCATAAGTTCAAATCAAACCACCCTCATTATCTCTTCTAATTAATAGTTTTTACTTGAGGAGATATGTTAGAGAATAATATAAATCATCTTGGGACCTCACCTAACAACTTAAACTTTTAGATGAGATTGTTCTTTGACAATGCTGATTGGACTGTTGAATCTTTTGGAATAATGTTTCAGGCCTGATCATGCTCTAGTTTGAGCCAATTTTGTTATTTTTCCTATGTTTTTTTAGATTTATGTTTGATTTCCTTTTTATTTTTGGATTTGTAGTTGTATTTAAGAAGGGATTGGTTTTTTAATCTATTTAAAGTTCATGTAAACCTCATAAAAAATCACTATCAAATATTTACATTTCATAAAATAAAATCGTAAATTTAAAGTTTATATCTGTAACATTTTTTTCTTAAGAAAATTCTTGTGTTTTCTATGCTATTGATGTCTTTTTAGATTCCTCTTACATCACTAACTGCAGCAGTAACTTTTTTTTTCTTTTTTAAAGAAAAAACAAAAAGAAAAAGAAAACACAACGGTTGGATTTAGAGGGCAGCGATTGAGAGCAAGAGAGATAGTTGACTACTTGACTGTTAGTTGTGTTAACATTTGTATTTCTTACCAATAATTCAAATCATTAATTCCCCTGCATATTCCAACAATACAGAAGGTGTGTCCTATAAAAAGACTCATCACCTCTTCTGCTTGGATCACAGCTTCCACACAAATCACCCTTACCACTGTCAAAATGGAGCTTTCTACTTTTGCTGCCCTTTTGCTTGCTACCGTA
>Ga0325414_1002397_pt1 | contig 18946 bp, 6 predicted proteins | sample PopdelMetagenome_8_FD_206183 | JGI IMG/M metagenome (GOLD analysis project Ga0325414, IMG submission 206183) | Populus deltoides microbial communities from Bellville, Georgia, United States - Leaf-PdKOR-R3 | ecosystem: Host-associated > Plants > Phyllosphere > Phylloplane/Leaf | place: USA... | reverse complement strand
AGAATTTTAATACCTTTAGTTTTTTATTCTGATATAGTTAATTATTTTAACTTGTATTTTATTTTTTATAATTAGCCTGGGTTTTAATGTTTTCAGGATTTTAATGCCCTTCTTGTTTTATTTTTTTTCTATTTGATTTTAATTACTCTTTTTAGACCCTTTTCAATAATTTTATTTCATTTTTGCTCTTTTTTTCCTAAGGTAATTATCAATAGTTGTCCCCCCCCCTATAATTAGCTAAAATTCAAAGAATACTTTTTTTATTCCTTAAGGATTTTAATTATTAATAATTGGTTAGTTTGAATTTGTTCAACTCTTTTTTATTATTCTAATTTTTTTATTTTAAATTATATTTTTTATAAATTTTAAAATAAAAAATAATATTATTTTAATATATTTATAAATAACAAATATTAAAACAAACAGCGCTATTCTAATACAAAACGAATCTAAATATGGTCACCTGAAACTTGCTATAATTATAATAATCATCAATAATTGTTTACCTGTATTTCAAATCTGTTTATCTTTCTGTTTTTGGCATTATAATTCATTATTTAAATAGTGAACAAATCATTATTTTTGAGATCATCTTAAGTGATACACAATTAATGTCAGGAACATATAAAATATGAGATCACAATAGAGAAAATCACGATTAAAATAATGATTATATTTTAGAATTCATATTTTATAGTTGGTATGAGGTATTCAGACACCATAAAGATCGGAGACACCGGCGGTCAAAAACAAAAAAAGAAAATCACATGACATATCTTTTTAGCTTATCTGAATTCTGAAGCGACAAGGCCAAGATAATGTGTCTGAATCTCAAACGATGGGAGTTATTGCTCTCCTATTCGACTCCGTCTCTTTTTCTTGTTATTTCTCACTTTTTAGCAGCGGCTAATTTTAGTCTGCTAGAGTGAGAATTTAAAATTCTATTTGATATTATAATAGTTTTTGTTGCTATGATTTTAAAAAAATTATTTTATAAAAAATATTTTTGATTGAAATTGATTTGATATTTATGTATATTTGGTTAAATCTGTGGTTGAAATTGAGGTTGAACAAAAAGTGGTTTAATGTGTTTGGTTAAAAAATTACTTTTCAAATTGAGGTTATAAAATAATTAATATATATGTATATTGATTGTTTTTAATTTAAATATTGTTGATTTAACTATTACTATTACATCATGAAATAAATAATATTTTATATAAAATATTATTTATTGTTCAATTAAACTATCTACAATTTCATCATGTATGAAATACATTCGATAATGCTACAGTTTTCTTAGTTTTTTAAAAGCGCAACAACTTCAAGTTAAATATAATCAGGAACAAAATTGGGATTGCGATCAAATTCTGCAAATGTTACGTCATCAAGCGATCTTTGTCTAATTTATGTAGTGTCATTAAATAATGTTAAACACTAGTTTTCTAAATAAAACACAATTAAAAAAAATTTTATTTATTTTACTAGGTCGGACCCGGTTTGATGCATTTTGCGTTTTGGACCGAATCCAGTCCAACCGGAACAGTAGAGGCATGCTCCATTGTTCATTGAACAGTGTAGCATGGTTGAACTTCTCATCCACGCAAGAAGCAACACCTTGCTGCTTTTCTTCTCCCCGCGTTTTGCACGCAATTTACCGTGGGATCCATGAATAGTAAATTGTTTTTTTTTTCCCTTAACCAAACATGTTGCATCTGCGTTTTAAATAAAACGCAAATGCAACCGCCTAAACAAACTCTTTCTAAGATTTCAGCAAAAGGGGAAAAGGGAGATTATGGGTGTAGTGTCGGGGACCCTGGGTGTAAAGAGGAGTCAGCAAATTTTGTAATTTTTGTCGAACTCGTGAAATCGGTCCGACTTTACTGATTTTATCGAGTTTGATTGATTTTGAGCGAGTTTGACCAATTTTGAGTTTTTAACCTGATCTTATATGTTATATACATACTGATTCATAAAATCATATGATTTTAAGAGTCAACTTGCAATTTTAACAACCATAATACCAACTATAAAATATGAATTCTAAAATATAAGTAGATGAGAGCAATTTTGTAATTTACCCAAGAAAATGTCGCTTTCTTTAAAATTATAAAAAGAGTGTTTAAAAATATAGTAAATGTTGTTTTTTAAAGTGTTTTTTTTGTTGGGAAATACATTAAAATAATATTTTTTTATTTTTTAACAAATCATTTTTAATATCAGCACATCAAAATGATCGGAAAACATAAAAAAATATTAATTTGAAACAAAAAAGTAAATTTTTTTTTCAAAAACACTTTTAAAACATAAAAATAAACATATTCTAAATTTGAGAGTGTTGTTTATTAAAATGTTTTTGGTTTTGAAACGTATTAAAATAATATATTTTTAGTTTTTAAGAATTATTTTTAATATTGGTACATTAAAATAATCTGAAAACACCATAAAATATTAATTTAAAAAAAATTAAATTTTTCAAAAATATTTTTAAAACAAAAAAAGAAACATACTCTATTTTATCTATAGATATTGCCCCATGCACAGCAGACCTAGTTTTTAAGGTCTACTTACAAGTGTGATTGCGGTTATTTTTATTTAGAAATGTATTAGAATAATTTATTTTTTAAAAAAAATTATTTTTGATATCAATGCATTGAAATAATCTGAAAATACTAAAAAAAATATTAATTTAAAATTAAAAAATTATATATTTTTAAATTATTTTAGAAACACAAGAATAAATATAATCTGCTGAGTTTGGTTGTTGACCAAATTAATCAAAAAATAAATATAAGATGTAACAAAAGATTCTTGAAAAAAATAAAAAAAAAATTACAAGGAGCGTGAGACGACACTTTCACATGTATCCGTACAATTCAGTCTACGCGTTGATGTTTACAATATAGAGTGTGTTTGGTATTGCGGTAGCTGTTGTGGTTGTGATTTAAAAAAAGTTGTTTTATAAAAAGTATTTTTAATTGTGGTTGGTTTGAAAAAATAGGTGTTTGGTTAAAACTGTGGTTGAAATTGAGGTTGAAAAAAAAGTAATTTAATGTGTTTGGTTAAGAATGTTTTTGAAATTGAGGTTATAAAATAATTTAAAAAAATATAAATTAATATTGATGGTTTTTAATTTAAATATTGTGGATTTAACTATTGCGGTAACATTATGAAATAAATCATACTTTATATATAAAAAAATTTATTGTTCTATTAAACTATCTACAATTCCATTACGTACAAAATTTATCTGACAAGAACTACAGTTTCCATAATTTTTTAGCGTGTAATAAAATTAGATAAAATATTATCATGTATAAAATTCACTCTAAATTAGTTTTTTTTTTAAAAATTAACAAAAAAAAACTTAACACACTAAAAAAAAATAAAAAAAAATAAAAATCCCACGCAGTGCAAGTGAACAGTGCAAGAAAAGTGCACTGTTCACTATTTTAAACATGAACAGTGCACTTTTCGTGAACTGTTCATGAACAGTGCATCATTCTGCACTGTTCATGTTAATTGCACTGTTCATTGAACAGTGCAATTATGTGAACAGTGCAAAAAAAGCATGTAATTCTTGTTTTGTAAATACTGCGTTTCCAATGCAAAAAATAGGTGGGATCCAGTGAACAATAAACTACTTTTCTTTATAACCAAACGGCCGCAACTGCGTTTTAAAAAAAACGCAGCCGCAGCCGCAGAGCCGATCGGGCAAGAATATTTACACCAATCAATGAAGAAAAATCTAAAAAGTATTTTACACGCAACAATCACATTTCAAATGAATTAAGTACGATTGTCTTAACAAGCTCCCCTCAAGCCCTTGATGGAACCCTTTGGCTGGATTCTGTACGGCGAATGTAAAGGATTTGTTTTTGTTTTTTTTTTTTTTAATGGAAGTTGTGTTATATTAATTAATGATAGTGGTGGAGTTTATATGTGTAGGTTGGGGTTAGTAAAAGAATGGAATAACTGATTAAATTAAAAAAAATTAAAAAAATTGAACTAAAAAGAACTAAATTAAATGATTTAAAAAAAATTAATAAAATTCTGATTTGGTTTGGTTTCGGTTTTCAAAGTTTGAAATCAATTGAACCGAACCAAACCGAACAGATTCAACTAAACCAACATTTAAAAAAACAAGTATAAATATAATATTTTTTCTAACCCTAAACCTAAATTAGCATTTTCTAAAAACAAAACCAGCCACCTTCTTTATTTGCTCTCTGCATCTTTCCTAATTGATTTTCTTTAATGCTCCACAATTGTTAAGCTCGTGCTCATGCTCATTTTTATAATTACACTAGGTTTTAATGTTTTCAGGATTTTACTGCTCGAGCATGGTAAATAATAAATGAATAGTATAGAGTATTTCTGGCAATTGGTTTCAGGATTCAAAGTATTTGTGGCTCTGGAGATGTGAGTACCAAGAGGTACTTCTTATTATATTACTAATAATATTAAACCTGTTTGGTCAAAATTTTTATAATAATTTCTTTTAAAAAAATTATAAACAATAATAATAATGATAATTATTAAAAAAATTTCAAGTCGTGTGAAATGGAAAGAAAAAATGAATTGTGGAAGTCCACAGTTAATTATCTCGAAGTCCACAGTGCATTCATGCATTACACTAACTGCACAGTCTTCGCCTAGCACCTAAGGCATTTAAGACCCCGTGCCAGGTGTCTGCATGCTAAGACCTCGATATAAAAATTATTTAATATAAAAATTCGACCCAACCTGAAACAATAACAAAAATTATGATAACTTAACTTTTGCTCAATGTAAAGAAGTGCCATCAATTTTTTAAGTTTATCTTTCAGATATATTAACGATGGTCATGTGATGCTGTAGGCGTTTCAAATAAAAATTAATTTGTAATTAAATTTTTAGTTTAAATGGTAGGATTCAATGTATGTGTAGGGTCTTGATCTGGCAGAACCCAAATCTAGTTAGGTCCTATACGGGCAGGACCCAAGGTTGTTAGAACAGTCTTGGGTCGTCCCCATGCCAAGCAAGACCGAATACCTTTTGGCAGGGGAGGCAATACTTCACCCCCCTTTTAGACCAAAAACACAGTAAAGTACCGCACCCCAAGGGCCAAGCACCAGGAGTCAGCTTCCAGGGCCGTGCAGCCCCACCAAAATCCCAACTTACCATTTTTTCCTCACCCAAAAAGACAACCCCACCCCCTACAGCCTTTGCAACTTTCTGTGGCAAGGGCAACTCTGCCATTATGCCTCCCAACCCACAATGCTTTTAGTAAAGAGGAAACTCAAACAACATAATCCATAGTAAAAGCACTCACATGTTATAGTAGGGCAGAATATGTAGCAAAAGTATTGTACAAGTCGACAGTGAATTGTGTCTTGAGCCGTAGTGCGCATGTACAATAAGTCTAGAGTAAATTGTTTTTTGGTCCACAATGCATGCATGTACAGTGAAAAATCTACGCGTTTTAGAGTTCTGTTATTGGATTTTAATTCCTCTTTTTATACCTTTTTCAATAATTTTATTTCATTTTTTCTTTTTTCTTTTTTCTTTTTTTCCTAAGTTAATTATTAATAGTTGTGTTTTACCCCCTATAATTAGCTAAAATTCATAAAATATTTTTTTTATTCCTTAAGTATTTTAACTTTCCTTTTTTTATATATAACTAGTTATAGACAATTGCATTTTCTTTTATTTTATGAATAACTCATTCTATTGGTCTTCTTAAAATTATGAAATAGCTTTTCCAGTATTTTATATTTTGATGACCATTAATAATTATTTAGTTTGAATTTTTTCAACTCTTTTTGATTATTTCAGAACTGATAATATGGATTATGTCAATGAACGTCATCAAATTAAGCATGCATATAGTTGATATTATGATATTGTTTGTTTTTATTGTGGTGCAAAAGTGTTATTAAAAATATTTTATTTTAAATTATAATTTTTAGTATTTTTAAATTGTTTTGATGTATTATAAATTTTAAAATTTCAAAAAAATATATTATTTTAATATATTTATAAATAAAAAATATTAAAAAAAATAGCTACTCGAAATATAAATATGATCAACTGAAACTTGCTAGAATTATAATAATCATCAATAATTGTTTACCAGTAGCTTTCCGTATCTGGCATTATAATTCATTATTTAAATGGTGAACAAATCATTATTGTTTAGATCTTTAACATTTGTTGTGTGTATATTAACAAATAAATCTTTAAAGTAAGGATTTGTAAGAATTATAATATTAATGTAATTATTTTGAAATTCAATATTCTTAATGTATTTGGTCAAATGACATCTTTATCTTAAGATTGGCATGAAATCTTAATTAGTTTTTTTTTTAAATGACATTAAGATCAAAAAAACAAGACCTTTTTTGTTTGAAAACAATATTGTTTCTTCTTTAAGTTATTGTATGGCCTAAGAAATTTCACCATAAAAATTATCATGACAATTGTTTAAAAGGATAAAGAATTGCAGTTCATACATGCAATATTTTATTTAACTAAGTGATTCTTGCAATTTCTTTCCAATGACAATTTGTTTTACATGTCGTACATTCTTTTAATGTAGCCAGTTAACTTTTTCTTGTGAAATGTGGATGGAATTATACCAGCGAACCGTTAAAATAATATCAATGATAAAATATAAATTCTAAAACTAAAAAAAAAATACTAAAAGAACTCAGTCATCTAATGTATATTGTGAGTGTTTTTATTATGAATTGGAGTAATGTTTATTGATAAGAAATTAATTATTTTTCGCGATAAGTTATAAGCGGTTTGCTTTTTGTCATTTTTTCATGGTATGGTTGTGTGTTGTGAGTTCATCTATGATTTTGAGGGCGACTTCGAGGCTGGGTTAGCTGGCATGTTGGGTTTTTGGTGAGAGATGGGGGTTTATGTTCTATTGGTTGTCTGTTATGGGTTCATCTATGATTTTAGAGGCAGTTTCGAGGCTGGGTTAGCTGGCGACTTGGCTTGGCTTGGGTTGCTAGGTTGTTTGTTGTAAGTGGGTGTTTGATGGACTATCATTCTCCTGATTTGTTCAGTGTGGACGGGTTGGTAGTTAGATACACGTCTTACCTATGATGTACCCGGTTGCGTAGTTGTTCTTGAGAGAGTGCTCGTATGGTGCAATTGTATGGGATTTTGGTTACTTTTGCATGAGATGACAATGATTTCTTTGTTATTTCTCTTTGTTTTGGGCAGGTATAAATACTCTGTCACTACGCTGAGTTGTTTTGGCAACAATTATTTTGTTTCTTGGGGCATTTTCCAGGTGTTTAGTCTTGTTTTGTTCTCTTTGGTTTTAGATTTTAGGGTGCTAGAATCTTTGTGTTCTGGTTGGGTTCTTGAAGATTGTTGGTGTTATTTATGATGTTTATCTGTTTTGCAGTTTGGCGTTGAGGTGTACTTGGACTTTAGTGGTTGTTGCAGTTCTTGGTTAGTCAAGGGTCTTTGTACTGACTATATCGGTTTCCTGTGCATTTTCATTTTGTGTTGCGTTGCTTGGTTTCTGTTTGGTTCGTTTGATTTTTTGAAAAACTTGGAGGTCGGTTTTTGTGATTGGAATGCATGATTTTTATTGTGAGACTAGACAATTGTTTTGGATTTTCTGGCACCTGCATTAATATGCTTCTTTTTCTTTGTTGCTTGCCTTATCTATGAGGGTTTTGATTGCTTTATGTTTTTTTCAATGATGTTTCAATTGTCAATATTCATGGATTTGGAAGTCAGCCAGTTCACATGACGTGGATCTGACATGTTTGTCAAATCTAAAACCCCTGAACTTAGTGGACTGTCAAGTCCAAAGTGCATAGACTTGGCAGAAAAGCTAAGGCCATATTAATACGAGTTGACATGTTTGCAAAATTCAAGTAATGTAGGCCTAACATGTTTGTCAGACCCAAGACAACAGCCAAGTCTAAAGTGTGTGAGCTTGGTTTCAAGGTTTGTTAATCATATTTCAAGTGGTTGATCAATTTTTTTTTATTTTAAATACAACAATCATTAATAAGATCCAAGTTGTGCACTTCTGTCGGCGAAGAAAACACATATGTCTAACGCTATCACTCTTCTTTACCATGTTGTTTTATTACTTAATCAACGCAGCTCAACATTTTCTTTACCATATTATAATACTTTTGTTTTTGTTATGGTGCAAAAGTGTTATTAAAAATATTTTATTTTAAATTATAATTTTTAGTATTTTTAGATTGTTTTGATGTATTATAAATTATAAAATTTCAAAAAAATATATTATTTTAATATATTTATAAATAAAAAATATTAAAAAAATAGTTACTCGAAGTATAAATACGATCAACTGAGACTTGCTAGAATTATAATAATCATCAATAATTGTTTACCAGTAGCTTTCCGTATCTGACATTATAATTCATTATTTAAATGGTGAACAAATCATTATTTTTTAGATCTTTAACATTTGCTGTGTGTATATTTACAAATAAATCTTTAAAGTAAGGATTTGTAAGAATTATAATATTAATGTAATTATTTTGAAATTCAATATTCTTTATGTATTTGGTCAAATGACATCTTTATCCTAAGATTGGCATCAAAATCTTAATTAGTTTTTTTTTAAATGACATTAAGATAATAAAAACAAGGCCTGTTTGTTTGAAAATAATGTTGTTTCTTCTTTAAGTTAATGTATGGCCTAAGAAATTTCACCATAAAAATTATCATGACAATTGTTTAAAAGGATAAAGAATTGCAATTCATACATGCAATATTTTATTTAACTAAGTGATTCTTGCAATTTCTTTCCGATGACAATTTATTTTACATATCATAGGTTCTTTCAACGTAGTCTGTTAACTTTTTTTGTGAAATGTGGATGAATTATACCAAAAAACCATTAAAATAATACCAACTATAAAATATAAATTCTAAAATATAAGCATATAAGATGAGAGCAATTTTGTAATTTACCCGAGATAGAAATGTCACCTTCTTTAAAATTATAAAAGGGTGTTTAAAAATGTGATAGTGATTATTTTTTAAAGTATTTTTTGTTCGGAAATGCATTAAAATAATTTTTTTTATTTTTTAAAAATTATTTTTAATATCAGCACAACAAAATGATCCAAAAACATCAAAAAATATTAATTTGAAACAAAAAAATATTTTTTTTCAAAAACACTTTTAAAACATAAAAACAATCATATTCTAAGTTTGAATGTGCTCCTTTTTAAAGTGTTTTTTGCTTTGAAATGCATTAACATCATATATTTTTAATTTTTAAGAATTATTTTTAACATCAGCGTATTAAAATAATATGAAAACACTAAAAATTAGTAATTTAAAAAAATCAAAAATTTTTCTAAAACAAAAAAAAGAAACTTACTCTATTTTATCTATAGATATTGCCCCTTGCACAGTCGACCCAGAAAGTGTTTGGTAGTGTGGTTGCGGTTGCTTTTCAAAGTGTTTTTCACTAGGAAATGCATCAAAATAATATATATATATATATATATATGTTTTATTTTTTAAAAATTATTTTTGATATGAGCGCATCAAAATAATCTGATAACACTAAAAAAATATTAATTTGAAGTAAATAAAAAAATAAAAAATTTAAATTTTTTAAAAAGCATTTTTAAAATACAAAAACAAACATAGTTTAATCTGCTGAGTTTGGTTGCTAACCAAATTAATCATATTATAAAGTAAGGTGTTTAGATTTATATAAGATGTAACGAAAGATTCTTGAAAAAATAAAAATAAAAAATTACTAGGAGCGTGAGATAACACTTTCACATGTATCCGTCCAATTAAGTCTACTCGTTGATTAAGGCCCTATTTATTTTTGTGTTTTAAAAAAAAATTAAAATTTTTTTATTTTTTTTCTTTACTTCAAATTAATTTTTTTGGTGTTTTTAGATGATTTTGATGCACTAATATCAAAAATAATTTTTTAAAAATAAAAAACATTATTTTGATACATTTCCGAGTGAAAAATAATTTAAAAAGCAATCACAACCACACTTTCAAACACGCTATTAAGTACAATTGTCTTAACAAACTCCCCTCCAGCACTTGATGGAACCCTTAACAAACTCCCCTCAATCACATTTCAAATGTAAAAGATCTGTTTTTGTTTTTTTAATGGGAATTGTGTTATATTAATTAATGATAATGGTGTAGATTATTTGTTTAGGGCAATATCTAATATTAATAGTGGAGATTATAATATAAGAATATGTTTATAATATTTTTTATATAAGTACATTCTATAATATGTCCTCTCAAGCTGAGGGTGGAGGATCAACCTGAAGCTTGAAATGAAAAGTAATAAATGAACTGGTAGGAGGTGGTTTAATATAGACATCTGCAAGTTGATCATGAGAGGAACTAAAATGAATCTAAATCTCTTTCTTCGCAACTCTATCTTGAACAAAATGATAATCAACTTCAACATATTTTGTGCGAGCATGGAAAACAAGATTCATAGATAAATAAGTAGCATCAAGGTTATCACACCAAATGATAGGATCTGAAGATCTATTAAGAAATACTGAAGCCAGATAACCTCAGTAGTATCATCGGCTAAAGCTTTGTACTCAACTTTAGTAGAAGAGCGAGTAACTATATGTTGCTTACCTGATTTTTACGAAATTAGCATCTGACCAAAAACACAAGATAAAAACCCATAGATTTTCTATCATCGATACTACCTGTCTAATTTGCATCTATAAAGCCATGGAATGCAAATGAAGAACTACGAGTAATATGTAGTCTATGTGTTGTCGTACCCTTAAGATAACGCAATATGCACTTAACGGTAGCCCAATGAGAATATGTAAAAGCATGCATAAACTAACAGATGTTGTTAACAACATAGCAAATATTTGTATCATAAAAATGAGATATTGAAGAGCACTTATAATTTGACGAGAGCATGTAGCATGGTAGCTTTGGATGTAAAGATAGGAGTATTAACAGGTTTACAAGATAACATACCAACCCAAGTGAGGAAGTAAAATATATATTTATGATGTCGGAGCATAAGATCCATACCAGTAGACTGAACCTTAATACCCAAAAAATAATAAACAATACCCAAGTTGCGAAGGTTAAATTCTGAGCCCAGTAGTTATATGAGGAGTTGAAGGAGAAGGGAGTTGTTACCCGTAAGCAGAATATCATCAACATAGATTAGAAGATAACAAATATCAGCACCAACAACGCGTAATACCTGAATTTCCTCGCGCATAACACTATGTCATACCTCATACCTGTTAGCATTATTAAAAGCAAATGGCTTATAAGTAGGAGGAGAAACTACCTGACTGAAGGAGGCAGTAGAGGCAGTGGTAGTTGTTGTGGATAGTGTTGTCTGGGGCTGTCTAGAACAGAGGACCATGTGGAGGGTACTGGTGAATGTGTTATTTGTTCATAATTCATAAAAGAAAAGATATTTTTATGAAAATGAACATGACGAGAGACATAAATAGGATGGGATGCTAAATCAAAATAATGATAATTAAGATATGATGAGTTATATCCTAAGAATACACATGGAGAAGAACAAAAATCCAATTTGTGAGCATGGTATGGAAGAAAAAAGAGAAAACAAAGACACCCAAAAGTATACAAAAAATTATAATCGGGAGTACGACGAAATAGACACTCAAACGGAGATTTATTTTGGAGATCAAAAGTAGGCATGCAGTTAATAAGATATACCGATGATTCAAAAGTATAGTTTCAGAATTGTAATGGTGCACTACATTGGCCTACAAGGGTGAGGCCAATTTCGATAATATGTCGATGATGACGCTCAACGGTGCCATTTGTTCATGAGTATGAGGAAAAATTAATCGATGATGAATACCAATAACTTGAAAGAATTTATTTAACTTACAATATTCACCACCCCAATCAGTTTGTATAAATTTAATTTTAAGTGAAAACCGATGTTCAACAAGTGTTTGAAAATGATGAAAGATAGAAAACACATCAAATTTGGCAACAAAAGGATAATACCATATATGTTTGGTATGCGCATAGATAAATATAATAAAGTTACGAAAGCCATCAGAAGAAAACATAGGGGCAGGACCCCAAACATCATTAAATATTAAATCAAGTGGGGTAGTAGTTTTGTGACTCGTAGGTCGCAACAGCAGACATGATGACTTGCCTAATAGACAAGCTTGACTCTGAGCATGAGAACGTCTAGAAGTACATACGATTTTATTATCAAGCTTGACACACAAGCATAACACTGCCACAGGTCGGTAGTCGTAGAGATGCAAGGATACCAAAAACCTTGAGTAATTGACATGGCAGAAGACTCAGAGAGGACATAAAGACCATCATTACTTTGACCGGAAAGGAGAACTTCCTTGGTGATAAGATCCTTGACATAAAACACAAACGTGAAATTTAAAATAATCATGATTATCATGGTAGAGTTTCTAAACAGATAACAATGATTTGGTAACATGAGGCACATGAAGAACATTAGATAATGTAAAAATGTGTTTTGAGGAATGTAACTTAGTATGTCTAATATATGATATGTCAAGGTCATTACCGTCACCAATATGCAAATGATCATTACCAAGATAGGGTGCAGAATCGGTCAAAGTTGCAAGATCAGGTATGACGTGTTGATTCGCGCTGGTGTCGGGGAACCAGGTCGCAGCAGAATCATTCCCAACAACAAAGGTGAGCAAAGGGCTGCTGGGTACTACTACGAAACTGGGGACAATGGGGAGTTGTGTGACCTAAACTGGAGCACAATTAGCAGTAGACATGCTGTTGTCCAGACCACTAGTCAACCTCGGTGTTGTGCCTGTTCTGTTGCCAATTGTTTGTCCTCCAATCTGCAGCAGATTGGCCCATATTCTGGTGAGTGTAGCGGTTGCTGTTGAGACGTCAGTTACCGCAAGAACGACCCCTGTTATAACTGAAATTTGAGTTGTGATAAGGCATAGCAAGATGAGTAGAGGGTTGTGGTGTTGGTAGCAATGGTGGCTGCGACAGCAGAAGTGAAGACAGTAGAGAGAGAATGGCATCTATGGAATGAAGGGTGTTCTTGTGCAGCAATTCATGGGTAAGAAGGTGTCTGTGAAGATCAGCATACGACAACGATTCTGCCTTGGTTATAAGACTCGTTACCAAGTCTTTGAACTCACCATGAAAGCCACAAAACATATATAGATTGAAGTCTTCAAGGAACATGGGGTGACCAGCAGCAGCCAATTCGTCAAATAACGATTTGGCTTGCTATATGTTTATACTAATCGATGAGTCACCTTGCCGAGATCTTGAAAGGAACCATAGAATTACATGATGCAAGAATTAGACGGAGACACAAGAGTGTGCCAAACACATTACGAGGTATAACAATCTACCACGAGATGCAACACATCCAAGGAGAGAGAGGAGAGTAATGCACTTAAAATAAGTTGATCATGTTGCTTCTAACAAAGAAAAGAAGGGTTGATTGTAGAGGAAAAATAAGCAGAATTGTCATAAACATGAGATGAAGGACACGACACTAAGTCGTTAACGAAGTGAAAAACACTTTGACTAAGTAGATAGGGTTTCATCTACATTTGCCAATATAGATAATTTGTGTTCGTAAGTTTCAACAAAACAACTTCGTGAGTGTTTGATAGAGCAACGATAGCTAGAGTTTGTGTTCTCATAGTGTGCAGAGAAACTGCAGAAACTTGCGAAGAGGAGTCATTGATGTGTTCTGCAAGTGAAGGCTGTTGTTGTGGAGGAAGGACACCAGCAACAGCAGCAGTATAGTCCATTTAGGAGAGGAAGAGAGAAGGCCGACTGCAAGGGGGAGAGGGGGAGAAGAGTTCTGATGGCAGAAGACTTTGATACCAAATTAAAAATAATTAAAATGTTTAAACTATAGTTAACCAACCTTTTCTCTATATATATATATATATATATATATATATATATATATATATATATATATATATATATATGCGCGCATGTGCACGCAAGGCAATAGACAATACTAATAATAGAGATTATAATAAAAAAATATGTCTATAATATTTTTTTTATATAGATAAATTTACAATACTCTCAAACACTCTTGTGGTTTTCTGTAATGGATATAAGACAACGCGTTTAAGACGCAGCTGGGATAGCTGTTGAATACGAACCAGGTCAAACCACATACGATCCAGCTAGTTAATGGAGATGAGCACAATATTGATGAGCAGCTCGTAGAAATCGAACCAGTTTGTTGGCTGGCTCGCTCTCCGAGTCAAAAAGATCTTTCGCTGGACGTACACTGTACACATGTTTGTCAGAGCGTAGAAGAACCAAAGATTCGTCAACAATGGCCGTACGATCTCATCAGTACACTCCACATGAAATTATCACTGGCGCCGCTGCCGTTATCTGTGCTGCAAACAAACCTAGGTTTAAGGCCTAGAAAGCATGCAAATGCACGGTAGCTGCTAGTATACGACGTCGGTTTACGTCAGGGTTAAGAGGGTGACAGAAGACCAGCTGAGCTCAGGGACCGAGAAGGAACAAAACCACATGAAAATAGCAATTATTTGCTGTCTGGTCATGAATGATATATCTCTCTCTCATGCATGCTTTCGTGTTGAAATCAAACAAAAAATTTGCATGCAATATCTGTCGGATTTTGCACAGGTTCAGATTGAGAGAAGGAGTAATTGTCGCCCTTCGTAGTAATAGCGACGTTTACACACGTTGTGATTTCGAATCCTGATAATTGTAAACCAGCTAGACAGTTAGTTAGATACAGTTATATAATTGTTCAATTATTCTATATAAAACTATAATTTTATTGTTTTTACGATATGTTTTATGAATAAAAATATATATATTTTTTAAATTTATAAATAATTAGTTGTAACTTTATCATAACTACATGAAAATCTCTCTAAACAAATTACATGAATATCCTAACAAATATATTTATAGAGACGAGTATATCTTTAAAAGGAAATTTGATCATATTATACTAGAATAATAATTAAAAGGATTCATAATTTTTAATTTAACTATTGAATTAAATTCAAATTCTTACTGTAGTTTTTAAATACTATTTTTTAAAAAAATAATTTGAAATCACTACTTCAAGCGTCTATAATAAATACATATATAGAACAATTTATTATTTTCAAATGCCTATTTAGTTGGGTATTATAGGAAAAGAGAAAAATACGAATAAATGGTCAATTATTTCACTTTTTGGCATACTTTTGTGCTAGGTGAAATATCTATTTTTCTATAAAGTTAATATAGTTTATTGGTCACTTTATAGTTTTATTTCTAGGAGCCATGGTGGTAGTTAGATTTTCCTTTTTATTATTTTGTAGTTATTTTACATATCTCTCTTTGAATTAAATAGATTTGTTGTATCTAAAAAGTTATATTTTTTTAATATGAAATTTGAAATTATTAATATATATATTCTATGTTTTTAAGAAAAAAATTATTTCTTCAATGTGGGATAAATTTTTATTTATTTAAATACTTTAACTTAGAAGCTTAACATAATATTTTTTTTTAATGTGGGATAAAAGTTTTTTTAAAATATTCTTTTAACTTCATTATTTATAATATGTATAGCTTATATTTATATGATTTTTTTAATTTTTTCATATGAGATATTAAAACTTTAAATATTTTTTTAGTTTTTCCGAGTTGACCCATAAAATTAAGGACCTGGTCTCTTGACCGGGTCAACTCCTGAACCAGATTTAATAATTATATATGAGTGTACGAATGTGTAGGAGAAACTTGATAATCTGTCAAATGCTTCTTACATCAAAGCTCTTAATAACTTTAAAGATGCTGATCAGAGAAGAATGTTTATGAAAATGTCGTTTATTAGGTCTTGGCTTAAGAGCTTAGAATAAAGTTATTAATTGCTAATGTTTAAGTTACTTGTTTAGAATGTTATATTAAGTTTGTTCTTGAAATATTTTATTTTTGTGTTTAAAATAAAAATTTTAAAAAAATCAAATGCTGAAGGATATAATAAAAAAAATACTCAAAGAAAAGATTAAAAATAAAATAAATAGTAATCAAAAGAATAAGGACGAAAAATTAATATAAAAATAAAAGAAACAAATATTAAGGGATAAAATTGAAAAACAATTCAACTAAAAAAATGATAAAAAAATAGTAATTAAAAGAATGATGATCAAATTTGATATAAAAATTAAAAATAATTAATTTTTAAGGAACAAAAAAACTCAAAGAAAGGATTAAAAAAATAAATACTGATGAAAAAATAAAGACTATATTTGAAAAAATAAAAAAGGATATTAGAGAAAAAAAATGTAACACTTCCTGCAGGCATTAGAGAAAAAAAGCGAGAAGAAAAAAACCTATTGGAGCCTAACATCATGCCACAATCTACACTCACCCCACCACCTGGAAAAACATAAGCGTGACACTTCCAAAATTATTATTATTATTATTATTATAAGAATATATAAGTTATTTTACTGTGTAATTTTATACAAAAATACAAAAAACCTTCTATAGCAACCTTATAATTTATTATTTATAAAGGCATTAAGGTTATTTTAGGGTGCAAGAAAAAATAGCAAAATGTTTATCTTGTCGTTCAATTTTAAAATGCCTAAATGGTCACATTACAAGGACAATTTCATGATTAATCATTAACGTATTAGTTTTTTTTAGGCCAATATAGTAAAAACACTATTTCCACCCACCGTGCAATGTGTTGGGAACAGTTTTTCTACCGCCGCTCTCTTCTTCTTATTTTTTTGTAATTAAAAAAAGAAGAAGAAGAAGTGGTGGGGGTAGTCCGAAAAGGAGTGGTATATAATTATTGTAATAACCCATTTCTAAAAAAGACGAACGGGTTGAGATGGCCGAGTTGGTCTAAGGCGCCAGATTAAGGTTCTGGTCCGAAAGGGCGTGGGTTCAAATCCCACTCTCAACAAATTCAATGTTTTTAATATAATACTTGTAAGGCTTAGCCCTTATGTTCAGTTTCCTAATTTATGCTAACCAAAACCTAACAACGACTTTTTTTTTTTAATTTCTGAAACTTTAATAATATAATAAAATGGTCACTGTAATTGCTTCTCTGTCATCAAATACTACCGCATCAACATACACTGCCTTTCATTAATCTCACCATCGCCACAAGCTGCTGCAAATAAGATCTTCTGCCGCACCTGGCGTTGGCCTCAAGTCCCTTGAATCTGCACTGGTTAAGGTCCTCATATATAGATTTTCTATTTTTTTTCTTGAGAAATATTCAACAATGGACTGTATTGAAGTATACGTTTTACAGCTAGATTATGTCCGATCATTGGTATATGCAAATTAAGAATGAAAACTGGTTGAGAAACTTCATATATAGCGTGACTTCCTTTAAACAGCTTGTGCCTTTGAACATCCTTGCCTTCAACTTAGGCAGCCGATCTTTCCTCGGCTAGTTTTATATATTGACTGGAATTTGATCACTTTTATTTTATTTTAGTTTTGTTGCAAGTCTCAACCTTTTCCCCACGTAAAAATGAGGTTTAGACCACCACTCATATAGTAAAATACCTTTCAGCAATAGAAGCAGGTTCTCTTTTCACGGTGGTGGGAACAACAGGGTTTTTGGCAGTCCTTGCTGGCCAGCTTGATGGGGTAAATTCTAAGCATTTCCTCGTGTCATTTTGTGTCTGTAGGCTTATGAACGATCTTCTGGGCGTGCAACATATACAAGAAGATTTTGAGTAATTCTGGCTTCTGATGATATCTATAGCTCAGTATTTTCTATAGGATTGTGGCTTCTTGGTGCCGTAGTTGGCTGGGAGCTTTTCTCTAATGGCCCTGGCTGTGGGGAGTATTTCTTCGAGGTAAGATCTTGCTAGACATACAGATTCAACAGAGACCTCATTGATGCATATGTTATAATTAATTTCACTATGCATTGATAAAGCTGAAACATGTCATCTGAGTTTGGCGGTTGTAGCCATGGCTGGACTTGCTGCCAGAGGTCTGCAACATGACGAAGTGGTTGGCCAATCTGCTGGCCTTTTCACTTTTCAGATTTGCAACCACCGAACCAGAAGTGAATGTTTTGTAGAGATGGATTTTATGCAGACTGGGATCCAAATAGAAGCAAACCGCAGCTTAGCAGCAAAGACCAGCAGCAGAATCTTACTAGATGGACTGTAAGTAACTACTATGAATACATCTATGCATATACACATTTGGTATATACTGATGCTGGGAGAGAGTAATGCAGGTTTTATTTGCCGGATCTCTCATTAAAAATAAATGAATGAAGCGCTGGTTCTGTGATGCAGAATACTTTTTTAAAATACTTTTCAATTAAAAATAAATTAAAATAATATTTTATTTTATTTTATTTTTTATATCAACATATTAAAACCATCCAAAAACATATTAAGCAAGCTAATGCAAAAACACACACCAATGCCAGCAATGTCTAAGAAGGCAAAAACACACACCTTTAACATGGACTGCTGATCTATGATCCAAGTGTAGCTTCTATGTCATTCCGGATTAGAATAACTCGTACAGCTAACTGAATCTCTCGTCTACGGCTTATGAGTAGCCTCTAAGAGAGATCTTAGCTTTCTTCATCTACAACCGCCCATATGTTGAGAGTATATCCTTGAGTCGTGTTGCTTCATCCTCCAAGTGATCAAAGCTCATGGAACTAGGTATCCTCCACCTCCAGTTTCCAAACTGTACACAGCAATCGAAAAGTTACTATCAGAAAGAGCCATTTCATTTTATTTCTAGCTATGTCATAGCTAGAAAGTAGTGAAATTCTTAAAGAAGTACTTTCAAAATACTGAATAAGAAGAAGGTTATAAGTATGTCATCTCAAGTCAAAACTCTTTTGTTTAAAGAAAATGGATATTTGGGAAAACAAATATCCAGGCATATA
>Ga0325414_1002395_pt1 | contig 18963 bp, 32 predicted proteins | sample PopdelMetagenome_8_FD_206183 | JGI IMG/M metagenome (GOLD analysis project Ga0325414, IMG submission 206183) | Populus deltoides microbial communities from Bellville, Georgia, United States - Leaf-PdKOR-R3 | ecosystem: Host-associated > Plants > Phyllosphere > Phylloplane/Leaf | place: USA... | reverse complement strand
TGATGAGGTCTGGTCCGGCCAGGCTTGATGGACGGTTCGAAAGGCCATAACTTTCGATCCGACCGTTGGATCGCGATCAAAATTTTACTGGAGTTTCCGGATGCACTTTTCGTTGGAGTGCATGAGGTATCGATACTCGGTGATCATTAGGTATGTCGAGCCAGGCTGGATGGACTGGTGGAAAGGCCATAACTTTCGATCAGACCGTTGGATCGCGATCAAACTTTTACTGGAGTTTCCGGATGCCCTTTTCGATGCAGTGGATGAGGGATCGATACTTGGTGAAGATGAGGTCTGGTCGATCCAGGCTTGATGGACGGTTTGAAGGGGCCATAACTTTCGATCCGACCGTTGGATCGCGATCAAACTTTTGCTGGAGTCTGCGGATGCTCTTTTCCATGGAGTGGATGAGGGATCTATACTCGGTGATGATGAGGTCTGGTCGAGCCAGGCTCGATGGACGAGTCGAAAAGCCATCACTTTCGATCCGACCGTTCGATCGAGATCAAACTTTTACTGGAGTTTCCGGATGCACTTTTCCATGGAGTGGATGAGGAATCCATACTCGGTGATGATGAGGTCTGGTCGCGCCACGCTGGATTGACGGTTCGAAAGGGCCATAACTTTCGATCCGACCGTTGGATCGCGATGAAATTTTACTCGAGTCTAGGGATGCCCTTTTCCATGGGGTGGATGAGGGATCGATACTTGGTGATGATGAGGTCTGGTCGATCCAGGCTTGATGGACGGTTCGAAAGTGCCATAACTTTCGATCGTACCGTTGGATCGAGATTAAACTTTTACTGGAGTTTCCGGATGCCCTTTTCCATGGAGTAGATGAGGAATCGATACTCGGTGTTGATGAGGTCTGGTTGATCCATGCTTGATGGACGGTTTGAAAGGGCTATAACTTTCGATCCGACCGTTGGATCGAGATCAAACTTTTACTGGAGTTTTCGGATGCACTTTTCCATGGAGTGGATGAGGAATCGATACTGGGTGATGATGAGGTCTTGTCGATCCAAGCTTGATGGACGGTTCGAAAGGCCATAACTTTCGATCCGACCGTTGGATCGAGATCAAACTTTTACTGGAGTTTCCGGATGCACTTTTCCATGGAGTGGATGAGGAATTGATACTCGGTGATGATGAGGTCTGGTCGAGCCACGCTGGATTGACGGTTCGAAAGGGCCATAACTTTCGATCCGACCGTTGGATCGCGATGAAACTTTCAGTGGAGTCTGTGGATGCCCTTTCCATGGAGTGGATGAGGGATCTATACTGGGTGATTATGAGGTCTGGTCGATCCAGGCTTGATGGACGGTTTGAAAGGCCATAATTGTCGATCCGACCGTTGGATCGCGATCAAACTTTTACTGGAGTTTCCGGATGCCCTTTTCCATGCAGTGGATGATGGATTGATACTTGGTGATGATGAGGTCTGGTCGAGCCAGGCTTGATGGACAGGTCGAAAGGCCATAACTTTCGATCCGACCGTTGGATCGAGATCAAACCTTTACTGGAGTTTTCGGATGCCCTTTTCCATGCAGGGGATGAGGGATCGATACTTGGTGATGATGAGGTCTGGTCCAGCCAGGCTTGATGGACGGTTCCAAAGTGCCATAACTTTCGATCGGACCATTGGATCGCAATCAAACTTTTACTGGAGTTTCCGGATGCCCTTTTCCATGCAGTGGACGAGGGATCGATACTTGGTGATGATGAGGTCTCGTCGAACCAGGCTGGATGGACGGGTCGACAGGCCATAACTCTCGATCCGACCGTTGGATCGAGATCAAACTTTTACTGGAGTTTCCGGATGCACTTTTCCATGGAGTGGATGAGGAATCGATACTCGGTGATGATGAGGTCTGGTCGAGCCACGCTGGATTGACGGTTCGAAAGGGCCATAACTTTCGATCCGACCGTTGGATAGCAATGGAATTTTACTGGAGTCTGCGGATGCCCTTTTCCATGGGGTGGATGAGGGATCGATACTCGGTGATGATGAGGTCTGGTCCGGCCAGGCTTGATGGACGGTTCGAAAAGCCATAACTTTCGATCCAACCGTTGGATCGCGATCAAACTTTTACTGGAGTTTCCGGATGCCCCATTCCATGAAGTGGATATGGAATCGATACTCGGTGATGATGAGGTCTGGTCCCGCCTGGCTTGAGTGACTGTTCGAAAGGGCCATAACTTTCGATCCGACCGTTGGATCGCGATCAAACTTTTACTGGAGTTTCCGGATGCCCTTTTCCATGTAGTGGATAAGGGATCAATACTTGGTGCTGATGAGGTCTGGTCGATCCATGCTTGATGGACGGTTTGAAAGGGCGATAACTTTCGATCCGACCGTTGGATCTCAATGAATCTTTTACTGGAGTTTCGGGATGCCCTTTTCCATGGAGTGGATGAGGGATCGATACTCGGTGATGATGAGGTGTGGTCGCGCCAAGTTTCATGGACGGTTCGCAACACCATAACTTTCGATCCGACCGTTAGATAGCGATCAAACTTTTACTGGAGTTTCCGGATGCACTTTTCCATGGAGTGGATGAGGGATCGATACTCGGTGATGATGAGGCTGTCGAGCCAGGCTGGATGGACGGGTTGAAAGGCCATAACTTTCGATCGGACAGTTGGATCGCGATCAAACTTTTACTGGAGTTTCCGGATGCCCTTTTCAATGGAGTGGATGAGGGATCGATACTCGATGATGATGACGTCTGACCCAGCCAGGATTGATGGACGGTTCGAAAGGCCTCAACTATCGATCCGACCGTTGGATCGCGATCAAACTTTTACTGGAGTTTCCGGATGCCCTTTTCCGTGGAGTGGATGAGGGATCGATACTCGGTGATGATGAGGTCTGGTCCAGCCAGGCTTGATGGACGGTTTGAAAGGCCATAACTGTCGATCCGACTGTTGGATCACGATCAAACTTTTACTGGAGTTTCCGGATGCCCATTTCCATGCAGTGGATGATGGATTGATACTTGGTGATGATGAGGTCTGGTCGAGCCAGGCTCGATGGACGGGTCGAAAGGCATAACTTTCGATCCGACCGTTGGATCGAGATCAAACTTTTACTGGAGTTTCTGGATGCCCTTTTCCATGCAGTGGATGAGGGATCGATACTTGATGATGATGAGGTCTGGTCCAGCCAAGCTTGATGGACGGTTTGAAAGTGCCATAACATTCGATCGGACCGTTGGATCGCGATCAAACTTTTACTGGAGTTTCCGGATGCCCTTTTCCATGTAGTGGGCGAGGGATCGATACTTGGTGATGATGAGGTCTGGTCGAGCCAGGCTCGATGGACGGGTCGAAAGGCATAACTTTCGATCCGACCGTTGGATCGAGATCAAACTTTTACTGGAGTTTCCGGATGCCCTTTTCCATGCAGGGGATGAGGGATCGATACTTGGTGATGATGAGGTCTGGTCCAGCCAGGCTTGATGGACGGTTCGAAAGTGCCATAACTTTCGATCGGACCGTTGGATCGCGATCAAACTTTTACTGGAGTTTCCGGATGCCCTTTTCCATGCAGTGGACGAGGGATCGATACTTGGTGATGATGAGGTCTGGTCGACCCAGGCTTGATGGACGGTTCAAAAGGCCATAACTTTCAATCCGACCGTTGGATCGCGATCAAACTTTTCCTGGAGTTTCCGGATGCCCTTTTCCATGGAGTGGACGAGGGATCGATACTTGGTGATGATGAGGTCTGGTCGAGCCAGGCTCGAGGGACGGGTCGAAAGGCATAACTTTCGATCTGACCGTTGGATCGAGATCAAACTTTTACTGGAGTTTCCGGATGCCCTTTTCCATGCAGGGGATGAGGGATCGATACTTGGTGATGATGAGGTCTGGTCCAGCCAGGCTTGATGGACGATTCGAAAGTGCCATAACTTTCGATCGGACCGTTGGATCGCGATCAAACTTTTCCTGGAGTTTCCGGAAGCCCTTTTCCATGGAGTGGATCAGGAATCGATCCTCGGTGATGATGAGGTCTGGTCCCGCCTAGCTTGAGTGATGGTTCGAAAGCGCCATAACTTTCGATCCGACCACTGGATCGCGATCAAACTTTTTATGGAGTTTCCGGATGCAGTTTTCCATGGAGTGGATGAGGCATCGATACTCGGTGATGATGAGGCTGTCGAGCCAGGCTGGATGGACGGGTTGAAAGGCCATAACTTTCGATCGGACAGTTGGATCGCGATCAAACTTTTACTGGAGTTTCCGGATGCCCTTTTCAATGGAGTGGATGAGGGATCGATACTCGGTGATGATGACGTCTGACCCAGCCAGGATTGATGGACGGTTCGAAAGGCCTCAACTATCGATCCGACCGTTGGATCGCGATCAAACTTTTACTGGAGTTTCCGGATGCCCTTTTCCATGAAGTGGATGAGGGATCGATACTTGTGATGATGAGGTCTGGTTGATCCATGCTTGATGGACGGTTTGAAAGGGCTATAACTTTCGATCCGACCGTTGGATCGAGATCAAACTTTTACTGGAGTTTCCGGATGCACTTTTCCATGGAGTGGATGAGGAATCGATACTGGGTGATGATGAGGTCTCGTCGATCCAAGCTTGATGGACGATTCGAAAGGCCATAACTTTCGATCCGACCGTTGGATCGAGATCAAACTTTTACTGGAGTTTCCGGATGCACTTTTCCATGGAGTGGATGAGGAATTGATACTCGGTGATAATGAGGTCTGGTCGAGCCAAGCTGGATTGACGGTTCGAAAGGGCCATAACTTTCGATCCGACCGTTGGATCGCGATGAAACTTTCAGTGGAGTCTGTGGATGCCCTTTCCATGGAGTGGATGAGGGATCTATACTGGGTGATTATGAGGTCTGGTCGATCCAGGCTTGATGGACGGTTTGAAAGGCCATAATTGTCGATCCGACCGTTGGATCGCGATCAAACTTTTACTGGAGTTTCCGGATGCCCTTTTCCATGCAGTGGATGAGGGATCGATACTTGATGATGATGAGGTCTGGTCCAGCCAAGCTCGATTGACGGGTCGAAAGGCATAACATTCGATCGGACCGTTGGATCGAGATCAAACTTTTACTGGAGTTTCCGGACGCCCTTTTCCATGCAGGGGATGAGGGATCGATACTTGGTGATGATGAGGTCTGGTCCAGCCAGGCTTGATGGACGGTTCCAAAGTGCCATAACTTTCGATCGGACCGTTGGATCGCGATCAAACTTTTACTGGAGTTTCCGGATGCCCTTTTCCATGCAGTGGACGAGGGATCGATACTTGGTGATGATGAGGTCTGGTCGACCCAGGCTTGATGGACGGTTCAAAAGGCCATAACTTTCGATCCGACCGTTGGATCGCGATCAAACTTTTCCTGGAGTTTCCGGATGCCCTTTTCCATGGAGTGGATCAGGAATCGATCCTCGGTGATGATGAGGTCTGGTCCCGCCTAGCTTGAGTGATGGTTCGAAAGAGCCATAACTTTCGATCCGACCATTGGATCGCGATCAAACTTTTAATGGAGTTTCCGGATGCACTTTTCCATGGAGTGGATGAGGCATCGATACTCGGTGATGATAAGGTCTGGTCGAGCCACGCTGGATTGACGGTTCGAAAGGGCCATAACTTTCGATCCGACCGTTAGATAGCGATGAAATTTTACTAGAGTCTGCGGATGCCCTTTTCCATGGGGTGGATGAGGGATCGATACTCGTTGATGATGAGGTCTGGTCGAGCCAGGCTTCATGGACGGTTCCAAAGGCCATAACATTCGATCCGACCGTTGGATCGCGATCAAACTTTTACTGGAGTTTCCGGATGCGCTTTTCCAAGAAGTGGATATGGAATCGATACTCGGTGATGATGAGGTCTGGTCCCGCCTCGCTTGAGTGACGGTTCGAAAGGGCCATAACTTTCGATCCGACCGTTGGATCGCGATCAAACTTTTACTGGAGTTTCCGGATGCCCTTTTCCATGTAGTGGATGAGGGATCGATACTTGGTGCTGATGAGGTCTGGTCGATCCATGCTTGATGGGCGGTTTGAAAGGGCGATAACTTTCGCTCCGACCGTTGGATCGAGATCAAAGTTTTACTGGAGTTTCCGGATGCACTTTTCCATGGAGTGGATGAGGAATCGATACTCGATGATGATGAGGTCTGGTCGAGCCAGGCTGAATTGACGATTCGAAAGTATCATAACTTTCGATCGGACCGTTGGATCGCAATCAAACTTTTACTGGAGTTTCCGGATGCCCTTTTCCATGAAGTGGATGAGGGATCGATACTTGTGATGATGAGGTCTGGTTGATCCATGCTTGATGGACGGTTTGAAAGGGCTATAACTTTCGATCCGACCGTTGGATCGAGATCAAACTTTTACTGGAGTTTCCGGATGCACTTTTCCATGGAGTGGATGAGGAATCGATACTGGGTGATGATGAGGTCTCGTCGATCCAAGCTTGATGGACGATTCGAAAGGCCATAACTTTCGATCCGACCGTTGGATCGAGATCAAACTTTTACTGGAGTTTCCGGATGCACTTTTCCATGGAGTGGATGAGGAATTGATACTCGGTGATAATGAGGTCTGGTCGAGCCAAGCTGGATTGACGGTTCGAAAGGGCCATAACTTTCGATCCGACCGTTGGATCGCGATGAAACTTTCAGTGGAGTCTGTGGATGCCCTTTCCATGGAGTGGATGAGGGATCTATACTGGGTGATTATGAGGTCTGGTCGATCCAGGCTTGATGGACGGTTTGAAAGGCCATAATTGTCGATCCGACCGTTGGATCGCGATCAAACTTTTACTGGAGTTTCCGGATGCCCTTTTCCATGCAGTGGATGAGGGATCGATACTTGATGATGATGAGGTCTGGTCCAGCCAAGCTCGATTGACGGGTCGAAAGGCATAACATTCGATCGGACCGTTGGATCGAGATCAAACTTTTACTGGAGTTTCCGGACGCCCTTTTCCATGCAGGGGATGAGGGATCGATACTTGGTGATGATGAGGTCTGGTCCAGCCAGGCTTGATGGACGGTTCCAAAGTGCCATAACTTTCGATCGGACCGTTGGATCGCGATCAAACTTTTACTGGAGTTTCCGGATGCCCTTTTCCATGAAGTGGACGAGGGATCGATACTTGGTGATGATGAGGTCTGGTCGACCCAAGCTTGATGGACGGTTCAAAAGGCCATAACTTTCGATCCGACCGTTGGATCGCGATCAAACTTTTAATGGAGTTTCCGGATGCACTTTTCCATGGAGTGGATGAGGCATCGATACTCGGTGATGATAAGGTCTGGTCGAGCCACGCTGGATTCACGGTTCGAAAGGGTCATAACTTTCGATCCAACCGTTGGATCGCGATGAAATTTTACTGGAGTCTGCGGATGCCCTTTTCCATGGGGTGGATGAGGGATCGATACTCGCTGATGATGAAGTCTGGTCAGGCCAGGCTCGATGGACGGGTCAAATGGCCATAACTTTAGATCCGACCGTCGGATCGAGATCAAACTTTTACTGGAGTTTTCGGATGCCCTTTTCCATGCAGTGGATGAGGGATCGATTCTTGGTAATGAGTTATTGTCGATCCAGGCTTGATGGACGGTTTGAAAGGGCCATAACTTTCGATCCGACCGTTGGATCTCGATGAAACTTTTACTGGGGTTTCCGGATGCCCTTTTCCATGGAGTGGATGAGGGATCGATACTTGTTAATGATGAGGTCTCATCGAGCCAGGCTTGATGGACGGTTCGAAAGTGCCATAACTTTCGATCGGATCGTTGGATCGCGATCAAACTTTTACTGGAGTTTCCGGATGCCCTTTTCAATGCGGTGGTTGTGGGATCGGTACTTGGTGATGATGATGTCTGGTCGAGCCAGGCTTGATGGACGGTTCGAAAGTGTCATAACTTTCGATCGGACCGTTGGATCGCGATCAAACTTTTGCTGGAGTTTCCGGATGCTTTTTTGCAAGGAGTGGATGAGGGATCAATACTCGGTGATGATGAGGTCTGATCCAGCCAGGCTTGATGGACGGTTCGAAAGGCCATAACTTTCGATCCGACCGTTGGATCGCGATCAAACTTTTACTGGAGTTTCCGGATGCCCTTTTCCATGTAGTGGATGAGGGATCAAAACTTGGTGATGATGAGGTCTGGTCGAGCCAGGCTCGATGGACGGGTCGAAAGGCCATAACTTTCGATCCGACCGTTGGATCGCGATCAAACTTTTAATGGAGTTTCCGGATGCCCTTTTCCATGGAGTGGATGAGGGATCGATACTCGGTGATGATGAGGGCTGTCGAGCCAGGCTGGATGGACGGGTCGAAAGGCCATAACTTTCGATCCGACCGTTGGATCGAGATCAAACTTTTACTGGAGTTTTCGGATGCCCTTTTCCATGCAGTGGATGAGGGATCGATTCTTGGTGATAATGAGGTCTGGTCGATCCAGGCTTGATGGACGGTTTGAAAGGGCCATAACTTTCGATCCGACCGTTAGATCTCGATGAAACTTTTACTGGAGTTTCCGGATGCCCTTTTCAATGGAGTGGATGAGGGATCGATACTTGTTGATGATGAGGTCTCGTCGAGCCAGGCTGGATGGACGGTTCGAAAGGCCATAACTTTCGATCCGACCGTTGGACCGCTATCAAACTTTTACTGGAGTTTCCGGATGCCCTTTTCCATCCAGTGGATGATGGATAGGTACTTGGTGATGATGAGGTCTGGTCGAGCCAGGCTCGATGGACGGGTCGAAAGGCCATAACTTTCAATCCGACCGTTGGATCGAGATCAAACTTTTACTGGAGTTTCCGGATGCCCTTTTCCATTCGGTGGATGAGGGATCGATACTTGGTGATGATAAGGTCTGGTCGAGCCAGGCTCGATTGACGGTTCGAAAGTGTCATAACTTTCGATCGGACCGTTGGATCGAGATCAAACTTTTACTGGAGTTTCTAGATTCACTTTTCCATGAAGTGGATGAGGAATCGATACTCGGTGATGATGAGGTCTGATCCAGCCAGGCTTGATGGACGGTTCGAAAGGCCATAACTTTCGATCCGACCGTTGGATCGCGATCAAACTTTTAATGGAGTTTCCGGATGCCCTTTTCCATGCAGTGGATGCTGGATAGATACTTGGTGATGATGAGGTCTGGTCGAGCCAGGCTCGATGGACGGGTCGAAAGGCCATAACTTTTGATCCGACCGTTGGATCGAGATCAAACTTTTACTGGAATTTTCGGATGCCCTTTTCCATGCAGTGGATGAGGGATCGATTCTTGGTGATGATGAGGTCTGGTCGATCCAGGCTTGATGGACGGTTTGAAATGGCCATAACTTTCGATCCGACCGTTAGATCTCGATGAAACTTTTACTGGAGTTTCCGGATGCCCTTTTCCATAGAGTGGATGAGGGATCGATACTTGTTGATGATGAGGTCTCGTCGAGCCAGGCTGGATGGACGGTTCCAAAGTGCTATAACTTTTGATCGGACCGTTGGATCGCTATCAAACTTTTACTGGAGTTTCCGGATGCCCTTTTCCATGCGGTGGATGAGGGATCGATACTCGGTGATGATGAGGTCTGGTCTCGTCTGGCTTGATGGACTGTTCGAAAGGCCATAACTTTCGATCCGACCGTTGGATCGCGATCAAACTTTTGCTGGAGTTTCCGGATGCCCTTTTCCATGCGTTGGATGAGGGATCGATACTGGGTGATGATGAGGTCTGGTCCAGCCAGGCTTGATGGACGTTTCGAAAGGCCATAACTTTCGATCCGACCGTTGGATCGCGATCAAACTTTTACTGCAGTTTCCGGATGCCCTTTTCCATGGAGTGGATGAGGGATCGATACTTAGTGAAGATGAGGTCTGGTCGATCCAGGTTTTATAGACGGTTTGAAAGGGCCATAACTTTCGATCCAACCGTTGGATCCCGATGAAAGTTTTACTGGAGTCTGCGGATGCCCTATTCCATGGAGTGAATGAGGGATCGATACTCGGTCATGATGAGGTCTGGTCCAGCCAGGCTTGATGGACGGTTCAAAAGGCCATAACTTTCGATCCGACCGTTGGATCGCGATCAAACATTTACTGGAGTTTCCGGATGCCCTTTTCCATGGAGTGGATGAGGGATCGATACTTGTGGATGATGAGGTCTCGTCAAGCCAGGCTGGATGGACGGTTCGAAAGTGCCATAACTTTCGATCGGATCGTTGGATCGCGATCAAACTTTTACTGAGTTTCCGGATGCCCTTTTCCATGGGTAGATGAGGGATCGATACTCGGTGATGATTAGATCTGTCGAGCCAGGCTGGATGGACGGTTCGAAAGGCCATAACTTTCGATCAGGCCGTTGGATCGCGATCAAACTTTTACTGGAGTTTCTGGATGCCCTTTTCCATGCGGTAGATGAGGGATTGATACTTGGTAATGATGAGGTCTGGTCGAGCCAGGCTGGATTGACGATTCGAAAGTATCATAACTTTCGATCGAACCGTTGGATCGCGATCAAACTTTTACTGGAGTTTCTGGATGCCCTTTTCCATGAGGTGGATGAGGGAACGATACTTGTGGATGATGAGGTCTCGTCAAGCCAGGCTGGATGGACGGTTCGAAAGTGCCATAACTTTCGATCGGATCGTTGGATCGCGATCAAACTTTTGCTGGAGTTTCCGGATGCTTTTTTGCAAGGAGTGGATGAGGGATCAATACTCGGTGATGATGAGGTCTGATCCAGCCAGGCTTGATGGACGGTTCGAAAGGCCATAACTTTCGATCCGACCGTTGGATCGCGATCAAACTTTTACTGGAGTTTCCGGATGCCCTTTTCCATGTAGTGGATGAGGGATCAAAACTTGGTGATGATGAGGTCTGGTCGAGCCAGGCTCGATGGACGGGTCGAAAGGCCATAACTTTCGATCCGACCGTTGGATCGCGATCAAACTTTTAATGGAGTTTCCGGATGCCCTTTTCCATGGAGTGGATGAGGGATCGATACTCGGTGATGATGAGGGCTGTCGAGCCAGGCTGGATGGACGGGTCGAAAGGCCATAACTTTCGATCCGACCGTTGGATCGAGATCAAACTTTTACTGGAGTTTTCGGATGCCCTTTTCCATGCAGTGGATGAGGGATCGATTCTTGGTGATAATGAGGTCTGGTCGATCCAGGCTTGATGGACGGTTTGAAAGGGCCATAACTTTCGATCCGACCGTTAGATCTCGATGAAACTTTTACTGGAGTTTCCGGATGCCCTTTTCAATGGAGTGGATGAGGGATCGATACTTGTTGATGATGAGGTCTCGTCGAGCCAGGCTGGATGGACGGTTCGAAAGGCCATAACTTTCGATCCGACCGTTGGACCGCTATCAAACTTTTACTGGAGTTTCCGGATGCCCTTTTCCATCCAGTGGATGATGGATAGGTACTTGGTGATGATGAGGTCTGGTCGAGCCAGGCTCGATGGACGGGTCGAAAGGCCATAACTTTCAATCCGACCGTTGGATCGAGATCAAACTTTTACTGGAGTTTCCGGATGCCCTTTTCCATTCGGTGGATGAGGGATCGATACTTGGTGATGATAAGGTCTGGTCGAGCCAGGCTCGATTGACGGTTCGAAAGTGTCATAACTTTCGATCGGACCGTTGGATCGAGATCAAACTTTTACTGGAGTTTCTAGATTCACTTTTCCATGAAGTGGATGAGGAATCGATACTCGGTGATGATGAGGTCTGATCCAGCCAGGCTTGATGGACGGTTCGAAAGGCCATAACTTTCGATCCGACCGTTGGATCGCGATCAAACTTTTAATGGAGTTTCCGGATGCCCTTTTCCATGCAGTGGATGCTGGATAGATACTTGGTGATGATGAGGTCTGGTCGAGCCAGGCTCGATGGACGGGTCGAAAGGCCATAACTTTTGATCCGACCGTTGGATCGAGATCAAACTTTTACTGGAATTTTCGGATGCCCTTTTCCATGCAGTGGATGAGGGATCGATTCTTGGTGATGATGAGGTCTGGTCGATCCAGGCTTGATGGACGGTTTGAAATGGCCATAACTTTCGATCCGACCGTTAGATCTCGATGAAACTTTTACTGGAGTTTCCGGATGCCCTTTTCCATAGAGTGGATGAGGGATCGATACTTGTTGATGATGAGGTCTCGTCGAGCCAGGCTGGATGGACGGTTCCAAAGTGCTATAACTTTTGATCGGACCGTTGGATCGCTATCAAACTTTTACTGGAGTTTCCGGATGCCCTTTTCCATGCGGTGGATGAGGGATCGATACTCGGTGATGATGAGGTCTGGTCTCGTCTGGCTTGATGGACTGTTCGAAAGGCCATAACTTTCGATCCGACCGTTGGATCGCGATCAAACTTTTGCTGGAGTTTCCGGATGCCCTTTTCCATGCGTTGGATGAGGGATCGATACTGGGTGATGATGAGGTCTGGTCCAGCCAGGCTTGATGGACGTTTCGAAAGGCCATAACTTTCGATCCGACCGTTGGATCGCGATCAAACTTTTACTGCAGTTTCCGGATGCCCTTTTCCATGGAGTGGATGAGGGATCGATACTTAGTGAAGATGAGGTCTGGTCGATCCAGGTTTTATAGACGGTTTGAAAGGGCCATAACTTTCGATCCAACCGTTGGATCCCGATGAAAGTTTTACTGGAGTCTGCGGATGCCCTATTCCATGGAGTGAATGAGGGATCGATACTCGGTCATGATGAGGTCTGGTCCAGCCAGGCTTGATGGACGGTTCAAAAGGCCATAACTTTCGATCCGACCGTTGGATCGCGATCAAACATTTACTGGAGTTTCCGGATGCCCTTTTCCATGGAGTGGATGAGGGATCGATACTTGTGGATGATGAGGTCTCGTCAAGCCAGGCTGGATGGACGGTTCGAAAGTGCCATAACTTTCGATCGGATCGTTGGATCGCGATCAAACTTTTACTGAGTTTCCGGATGCCCTTTTCCATGGGTAGATGAGGGATCGATACTCGGTGATGATTAGATCTGTCGAGCCAGGCTGGATGGACGGTTCGAAAGGCCATAACTTTCGATCAGGCCGTTGGATCGCGATCAAACTTTTACTGGAGTTTCTGGATGCCCTTTTCCATGCGGTAGATGAGGGATTGATACTTGGTAATGATGAGGTCTGGTCGAGCCAGGCTGGATTGACGATTCGAAAGTATCATAACTTTCGATCGAACCGTTGGATCGCGATCAAACTTTTACTGGAGTTTCTGGATGCCCTTTTCCATGAGGTGGATGAGGGAACGATACTTGTGGATGATGAGGTCTCGTCAAGCCAGGCTGGATGGACGGTTCGAAAGTGCCATAACTTTCGATCGGATCGTTGGATCGCGATCAAACTTTTACTGAGTTCCGGATGCCCTTTTCCATGGGTAGATGAGGGATCGATACTCGGTGATGATTAGATCTGTCGAGCCAGGCTGGATGGACGGTTCGAAAGGCCATAACTTTCGATCAGGCCGTTGGATCACGATCAAACTTTTACTGTAGTTTCCGAATGCCCTTTTCCATGCGGTGGATGAGGGATACTTGGGGATGATGAGGTCTGGTCGAGCCAGGCTGGATTAACGATTCGAAAGTATCATAACTTTCGATCGGACCGTTGGATCGCGATCAAACTTTTACTGAAGTTTCCGGATGCCCTTTTCCATGGAGTGGATGAGGGATCGATACTTGTGGATGATGAGGTCTCGTCGAGCCAGGCTGGATGGACGGTTCGAAAGTGTCATAACTCTCGATCGGACCGTTGGATCGCGATCAAACTTTTACTGGAGTTTCCAGATGCACTTTTCCATGGAGTGGATGAGGAATCGATACTCGGTGATGATGAGGTCTAGTCGAGCCAGGCTGGATGGACGGGTTGAAAGGCCATAACTTTCGATCGGACCGTTGGATCGCGATCAAACTTTTACTGAGTTTCCGGATGCCCTATTCCGTGCAGAGGATGAGGGATCGATTCTTGGTGATGATGAGGTCTGGTCGAGCCAGGCTCGATAGACGGGTCGAAAGGCCATAACTTTCGATCCGACCGTTGGATCGCGATCAAACTTTTAATGGAGTTTTCGGATGCCCTTTTCCATGGAGTGGATGAGGGATCGATACTCGGTGATGATGAGGGCTGTCGAGCCAGGCTTGATGGACGGTTCGAAAGGCCATAACTTTCGATCCGATCGTTGGATCGCGATCAAACTTTTAATGGTGTTTCCGGATGCCCTTTTCCATGGAGTGGATGAGGGATCGATACTACATGTTGATGAGGTCTGGTCGAGCCAGGCTTCATGGACAGTTGGAAAGGCCATAACTTTCGATCCGACCTTTGGATCGCGATCAAACTTTTACTGGAGTTTCCGGATGCACTTTTCCATGGAGTGGATGAGGGATCGATACTCGGTGATGATGAGGTCTGGTCCAGCCAGGCTTGATGGACGGTTCGAAAGGCCATAACTTTCGATCCGACCGTTGGATCGCGATCAAACTTTTACTGGAGTTTCCGGATGCCCTTTTCCATGGAGTGGATGAGGGATTGATACTTGGTGATGATGAGGTCTGGTTGAGCCAGGCTCGATGGACGGGTGGAAAGGCCTTAACTTTCGATCGGACCGTTGGATCGCGATCAAACTTTTATTGGAGTTTCCGGATGCCCTTTTCAATGCAGTGGATGAGGGATCGATACTGGGTGATGATGAGGTCTGGTCGAGGCAGGCTCGATGGCGGGTTGAAAGGCCATAACTTTCGATCCGACCGTTGGATCGAGATCAAACTTTTATTGGAGTTTCCGGATGCCCTTTTCAATGCAGTGGATGAGGGATCGATACTGGGTGATGATGAGGTCTGGTCGATCCAGGCTTGATGGACGGTTTGAAAGGGCCATAACTTTCAATCCGACCGTTGGATCTCGATCGAACTTTTACTGGAGTTTCCGGATGCCCTTTTCCATGGAGTGGATGAGGGATCGATACTCGGTGATGATGAGGTCTGGTCGAGCCAGGCTCGATGGACGGGTCGAAATGCCATAACTTTCGATCCGACCGTTGGATCGCGATCAAACTTTTAATGGAGTTTCCGGATGCCCTTTTCCATGGAGTGGATGAGGGATTGATACTCGGTGTTGATGAGGTCTGGTCCAGCCAGGCTTGATGGACGGTTCGAAAGGCCATAACTTTCGATCCGACCTTTGGATCGCGATCAAACTTTTACTGGAGTTTCCGGATGCACTTTTCCATGGAGTGGATGAGGGATCGATACTCGGTGATGATGAGGTCTGGTCCAGCCAGGCTTGATGGACGGTTCGAAAGGCCATAACTTTCGATCCGACCGTTGGATCGCGATCAAACTTTTACTGGAGTTTCCGGATGCCCTTTTCCATAGAGTGGATGAGGGATCGATACTTGTTGATGATGAGGTCTCGTCGAGCCAGGCTGGATGGACGGTTTGAAAGGCCATAACTTTCGATCGGAACGTTGGATCGCGATCAAACTTTTAATGGAGTTTCTGGATGCACTTTTCCATGGAGTGGATGAGGGATCGATACTCGGTGATGATGAGGTCTATCGAGCCAGGGTGGATGGACGGTTCGAAAGGCCATAACTTTCGATATGACCGTTGGATCGCGATGAAACTTTTACTGGAGTTTCCGGATGCCCTTTTCCATGGAGTGGATGAGGGATCGATACTCGGTGATGATGAGGGCTGTCGAGCCAGGCTGGATGGATGGGTTGAAAGGCCATAACTTTCGATCGGAACGTTGGATCGCGATCAAACTTTTAATGGAGTTTCTGGATGCACTTTTCCATGGAGTGGATGAGGGATCGATACTCGGTGATGATGAGGTCTGTCGAGTCAGGGTGGATGGACGGTTTGAAAGGCCATAACTTTCGATCGAACCGGTGGATCGCGATCAAACTTTTACTGGAGTTTCAGGATGCCCTTTTCCATGCGGTGGATGAGGGATCGATACTTGGTGATGATGAGGTCTGCTCAAGCCAGGCTTGATGGACGGGTTGAAAGTGCCATAACTTTCGATCGGACTGTTGGATCGCGATCAAACTTTTACTGGAGTTTCCGAATGCCCTTTTCCATGGAGTAGATAAGGAATCTATCCTCAGTGATGATGAGGTCTGGTCCCGCCTGACTTGAGTGACGGTTCGAAAGGGCCATAACTTTCGATCCGACCGTTGGATTGCGATCAAACTTTTACTGGAGTTTCCGGATGCCCTTTTCCATGTGGTGGATGAGGAATCGATCCTAGGTGATGATGAGGTCTGGTCCCGCCTAGCTTGAGTGACGGTTCGAAAGGGCCATAACTTTCGATCCGGCCGTTGGATAGCGATCAAACTTTTAATGGAGTTTCCGGATGCACTTTTCCATGGAGTGGATGAGGGATCAATACTCGGTGATGATGAGGTCTGTCGAGCCAGGCTGGATGGACAGGTTGAAAGGCCATAACTTTCGATCGGACCGTTAGATCGCGATCAAAATTTTGCCGGAGTTTCCGGATGCCCTTTTCCATGCGGTGGATGAGGGATCGATACTGGGTGATGATGAGGTCTGGTCGATCCAGGCTTGATGGACGGTTTAAAAGGGCCATAACTTTCGATCCGACCGTTGGATCTCGATCGAACTTTTACTGGAGTTTCCGGATGCCCTTTTCCATGGAGTGGATGAGGGATCAATACTCGGTGATGATGAGGTCTGTCGAGCCAGGCTGGATGGACAGGTTGAAAAGCCATAACTTTCGATCGGACCGTTAGATCGCGATCAAACTTTTCCTGGAGTTTCCGGATGCCCTTTTCCATACGGTGGATGAGGGATCGATACTGGGTGATGATGGGGTCTGGTCGATCCAGGCTTGATGGACGGTTTAAAAGGGCCATAACTTTCGATCCGACCGTTGGATCTCGATCGAACTTTTACTAGAGTTTCCGGATGCCCTTTTCCATGCGCTGGATGAGGGATCGATACTCGGTGATGATGAGGTATGGTCGAGCCAGGCTGGATGGACGATTCGAAAGTGCCATAACTTTCGATCGGACTGTTGGATCGCGATCAAAATTTTACTGGAGTTTCCGGATGCCTTTTTCCATGCAGTGGATGAGGGATCGATACTCGGTGCTGATGAGGTCTGTCGAGCCAGGGTGGATGGACGGTTTGAAAGGGCCATAACTTTCGATCGGAACGTTGGATCGCGATCAAAATTTTACTAGAGTTTCTGGATGCCCTTTTCCATACAGTGGATGAGGGATCGATACTCGGTGATGATGAGGTCTGGTCCAGCCAGGCTTGATGGACGGTTCGAAAGGCCATAACTTTCGATCCGACCGTTGGATCGTGATCAAACTTTTACTGGAGTTTCTTGATGCCCTTTTCCATGAAGTGGATAAGGAATCGATCCTCGGTGATGGTGAGGTCTGGTCCCGCCTCGCTTGAGTGAGGGTTCGAAAGGGCCATAACTTTCGATTCGACCGTTGGATCGCGATCAAACTTTTAATGGAGTTTCCGGATGCACTTTTCCATGGAGTGGATGAGGGATCGATACTCGGTGATGATGAGGTCTGTCGAGCCAGGTTGGATGGACGGGTTGAAAGGCATAACTTTTGATCGGACCGTTGGATCGCGATCAAACTTTTACTAGAGTTTCCGGATGCCATTTTCCATGCACTGGATAAGGGATAGATACTCGGTGATGATGAGGTCTGTCGAGCCAAGCTGGATGGACGATTTGAAAGGCCTTAACATTCGATCGGACCATTAGATCGCGATCAAACTTTTACTCGAGTTTCCGGATGCCCTATTCCGTGCAGAGGATGAGGGATCGATACTTGGTGATGATGAGGTCTGATCGAGGCAAGCTCGATGGCGGGTTGAAAGGCCATAACTTTCGATCCGACCGTTGGATCGAGAACAAAATTTTATTGGAGTTTCCGGATGCCCTTTTCAATGCAGTGGATGAGGGATCGATACTGGGTGATGATGAGGTCTGGTCGATCCAGACTTGATGGACGGTTTGAAAGGGCCATAACTTTCGATCCGACTGTTGGATCTCGATCGAACTTTTACTGGAGTTTCCGGATGCCCTTTTCCATGGAGTGGATGACGGATCGATACTCGGTGATGATGAGGTCTGGTCGAGCCAAGCTCGATGGACGGGTCGAAATGCCATAACTTTCGATCCGACCGTTGGATCGCGATCAAACTTTTACTGGAGTTTCGGGATGCCCTTTTCCATGGAGTGGATAAGGAATCGATCCTCGGTGATGATGAGGTCTGGTCCCGCCTCGCTTGAGTGAGGGTTCGAAAGGGCCATAATTTTCGATACGACCGTTGGATCGCGATCAAACTTTTAATGGAGTTTCCGGATGCACTTTTCCATAGAGTGGATGAGGGATCGATACTCGGTGATGATGAGGTCTGTCGAGCCAGGCTGGATGGACGGGTTGAAAGGCCATAACTTTCGATCGGACCGTTGGATCGCAATCAAACTTTTACTGGAGTTTCCGGATGCCCTATTCCGTGCAGAGGATGAGGGATCGATTCTTGGTGATGATGAGGTCTGGTCGAGCCAGGCTCGATAGACGGGTCGAAAGGCCATAAATTTTGATCCGACCGTTGGATCGAGATCAAACTTTTACTGGAGTTTCCGGATGCCCTTTTCCATGCGCTGGATGAGGGATCGATACTCGATGATGATGAGGTCTGGTCGCGCCCGGCTTCATGGACGGTTGGAAAGGCCATAACTTTCGATCCGACCTTTGTATCGCGATCAAACTTTTAATGGAGTTTCTGGATGCACTTTTCCATAGAGTGGATGAGGGATCGATACTCGGTGATGATGAGGTCTGTCGAGCCAGGCTGGATGGACGGGTTGAAAGGCCATAACTTTCGATCGGACCGTTGGATCGCAATCAAACT
>Ga0325414_1002392_pt1 | contig 18970 bp, 13 predicted proteins | sample PopdelMetagenome_8_FD_206183 | JGI IMG/M metagenome (GOLD analysis project Ga0325414, IMG submission 206183) | Populus deltoides microbial communities from Bellville, Georgia, United States - Leaf-PdKOR-R3 | ecosystem: Host-associated > Plants > Phyllosphere > Phylloplane/Leaf | place: USA... | reverse complement strand
AATCCATGGGCTGCCATGATTTACTTGGTATGGCATAAGATATATAGTGCAATTAAGAAGGAAAATGGCTAGTTTTCTATCCCATTAATTACCACCCTCTAATCCAAAACATAAACTTACTTATTAGACACTCATTAATGCTAAATTTAAGCTAAACATAGAGTGAACTTAGCACATCCAATTGTGTCTCCAACACTTACAGCAACCTCACAATTCAACTTCATTATGGTATCTCTCTCCTACAATGGAATTCCTTACCCAACTACACCATCAAAGCAAAGCAAGAGATACACCCACATTGTAAATAGTTAAATTATCCTAAAAAAATTGTAAATAGTTGAATTTTCCTTAATTATATGGAATCAAAATTTCCTTCCCTATTTCCAGATCAATACTCACTCCAAAAATAGCAAACAAGAAACCCAAAAAAGAAAAGAAAGGTGTAAATTATCCTTCACCCCCTACCTACATAATGCAAACTTATATTAATTGCTTGTTTCATTCAGAAATTTGTTGGTTTTCTTTATAAATCTCAAAATTTTATATATATGATTTGTATTTGAAGATAAAAGAAATGGATACAAAAGACAGAAATATAACGAAAACAAAAACACAAAAAAGTACATATTATTATTGTTTTTAAATGAACTTTTATAAAACATAAAAAAAAATGGCTCTTTCATTTTAATTATTTTTATTTTTTATATTCCAAGACCATAATAAAACGTTATCTACTATAGCAAGGTATGTTTAATAAGATAATGATCAACAAGAGTCAAATGACTAAATTAAAACATCTCACAACATTATAGGGACTAAAAGTAATTTACTCAAGACAAAAGGTGCAAGATTGCTAGAGGTACTATTGTCATTTCATTACACCTCCTTACTTATTACTCACGATGACCAAGACAAAATCTTACCTTTATTCACAACACCCTTTAAGAAAATACAGTTTTTTTCTGTTCTCCTCCTCCTCTGAACACCAAAATCTGTTGTCAAAGATCACCAATTTCTGTCTTTTATGTCTCTGTAAGTTCAAATCAAGCAATGATATCCTTTTTATTCATCAAAGTTTCAACCTTTTATTGTTTGTAAATACAAAAGATTCAGACCTTTTTCCTTATTTCATCACAAACAAATCCTTGGCACATTTGCTTATGCTTTTGTTTGGTTCTTGATTCTATCAATACTGTTAGTTTTATTGGAAATTCAACAATGAGACCCTCTTGTAGATTTTTCTTATCTAAGAAGAATCGAGTCTTTTTTAAGCTCCATCATAGTCTAACAAGCAATTTATCAGGGAACCAGTTTAATTTTGAGAAAAACAAGCAGTTTTTTACCTACCCTTTTAGAATCTTGGGGTCCAGGGCCGTTTTCGATGAAGCCCAGAAATCTTTTTGTGCTCCCTATATCAGTTTTGGCCAATCTCGGCTTATAACAGGAGACTTTAGGGGGGCTTCTATTGTTGCTAGTGTTGCATCACAAGTTAGAAAGTTTTCAACATCTGTTGAGACAAGAGTGAATGATAATAATTTTGAGAGAATTTATGTGCAAAATGGGATCGGTATTAAGCCTTTGGTGGTTGAGAGGATTGATAAAGATGAGAATGTTTTAGGGGACGAAGAGTCTACGATAGGGGTGCTTGTTGATGATTGTGAAAGTGTAAATAGAGAGAATTTGGACGGTGGTCAAGAAGTTGAGATTGTTAGTCCTAAGAGGGAAGAGAGTGAGATAGAAAAGGAGGCATGGAAGTTGTTGAATGACGCTGTTGTTATGTATTGTGGGAGTCCTGTGGGAACTGTGGCCGCGAATGATCCTGGGGATAAGATGCCATTGAATTATGATCAGGTGTTTATTCGTGATTTCGTGCCTTCAGCTCTTGCGTTTTTGCTCAGAGGAGAAGGAGAGATTGTGAAGAATTTCTTGCTTCATACCTTGCAATTGCAGGCAATACTTTATCCTGCTTTTCTAATATATCCTTTCATTGTTTCATTTGATATTTTTCTATTTATATCATTGTTCTATTTTGACCAGTATTAAAATGCCTGATTAATGTGCAACAAGTTATTAATGAGGATTCGTTTAGAAGTCATGAAATACACCTATATTCCATCTTGACCATTGTTGTTTACAAATTTTAGTATAAATGTCAACCTGGGTAAACTTTCTGATGATGATTATTCAAATGCCATTTAATACTAAATTTTCTGTTTCTCTGGAATTGATTTTTCACCCCTTTTATTGGTTATAATTTCTTATGTTTCTTGTCATCTTTCAGACAGACGTTCCTTTATGGTTTTGTGCCTATTGTTCATATTGGCTTAATCATACTCGTGCATTTATAGCTATGTTTTTATAATTGATGTTCTTGAAAACTCAAGAAATTGTTTTTGTTTTCTTAGAGTTGGGAGAAAACAGTGGACTGCTATAGTCCAGGCCAGGGGCTGATGCCTGCCAGTTTTAAAGTCAGAACGGTGCCTCTTGATGACAGTAAATTTGAAGAAGTTTTAGATCCAGATTTTGGTGAATCAGCTATTGGCCGTGTTGCACCTGTGGATTCTGGTTAGTAAACACCTCTGTGAACATTTTAATTTTAAAAATTGCCATGGTTCTGTATTTTGATTCTAGTAAGGATTTTTATGTGTCTCATATGTTTAATTGTAAATATCCAACATCTGTAGCCGTAATATATTTCAGGAGACAGCTATTGATCTCAGTAGTTCATTGATTCTTGTTGATTGATAGCATCTGTGTTTCTTCTTTTCTTTTTCATTAGGGTTGTGGTGGATTATTTTGTTGAGGGCATATGGGAAACTCACCGGTGACTATGCCTTACAAGAAAGGGTGGATGTTCAGACTGGCATAAAACTGATCTTGAACTTATGCTTAACTGATGGGTTCGATATGTTTCCTTCTCTACTAGTCACCGATGGCTCCTGCATGATAGATCGGCGGATGGGTATCCATGGTCACCCCCTTGAGATCCAAGTGAGTTATTTCCTTACATTATCCTTTTGGATGTGTTGGTTGGTAATTTGACTTGGGCTGTTTGTAGTGGTTTGCCGTGTCCTTGTAATATGCTTTTTTGAGTTAAATTCAAGTGATGTGGAGTTCTGCACAGTTGAAAATTTAGGGCTCAGTTCTATATGAGTTTGGAGCATCCCTGCACTGCTTTTAATTGTTACATGTGGAAATGGAGTCTTGCTTATGAAATGCTTTCAGACTTTTCCGCAAATGTAATGATTTAAAGATTTATAAAGTGCAGCTGTGAGGTATGCAGGCTTAATGATATGAAAAACTCAACTCTTGCCTTTTGCTGGTGCTGTTAGTCTGTTATATATTTCTCATTTCTCCAAAGCACTTTTAACCATTGCTCTGATGCTGTTTTTTTTTTTTTTTTTTTGGTTCATGTATAGAGAATGTTAGCCAGTAACCACCCTGCTATATGTTCAAGCTTTGTTCTTTGATTTTTTTTTATATGCTTATGCATCTAGGGTAAAATGCTTATGCATCTAGGGTTTACCTCACAACTACTAGTCTATTTCTGCAGGCCTTGTTTTACTCAGCTTTACGATGCTCACGTGAGATGATTGTTGTAAATGATGGATCAAAGAATTTAGTTAGGGCTATCAACAACAGACTCAGTGCTCTGTCATTCCACATTAGAGAATACTATTGGGTAGATATGAACAAGATCAATGTGATATACCGGTATAAAACAGAAGAGTATTCTACAGAAGCCACCAACAAATTCAATATTTATCCTGAACAAATTCCATCATGGCTCATGGACTGGATGCCTGAGGAAGGTGGGTATTTGATTGGCAATCTGCAGCCAGCTCACATGGATTTTAGGTTTTTCACTCTTGGAAATCTTTGGTCCGTTGTTTCATCTTTGGGTACTCCAAAACATAATGAAGCTATTCTAAATCTGATTGAAGCCAAATGGGATGATCTTGTGGGAAATATGCCTCTTAAGATATGCTACCCTGCTCTAGAGCATGAAGATTGGCGTATAATCACTGGCAGTGACCCAAAGAACACGTTAGTTTCCAAAAATTTTACTTGAGCCTCTGTGCATGTGTATTCGTTGTTCAATTTACAATATCTATCAACTCTAAAATTTCTTTTTGCGATTGTGCATTGCAGCCCTTGGTCATATCATAATGGTGGGTCGTGGCCAACACTTCTGTGGCAGGTAAGCTTGACTTCATTTGCAATATGTACGTTTTGCTGAGGCTTAAAAAAAAAATATTTGGGACCAGCAGACACGCATGCAATGCTGATTTATACTAAACAAACCTTCCTGCTAGTTTTGTTGGTTTATGTGGTACATGGAATCTAGTTTCTAAAGGTTTCTGGTTGGTCATACTAATGAGAAAAGAGTCATTGGTAGCCCAAAAAACAAAACATCCAAAATTCACCCCTTGAATCACTTAACTGATCTCTGCCCTCTGAATCGTTTCCATTTTGATTTCAGTTCACTTTGGCATGCATAAAGATGAACCGAGTTGAACTAGCTCAGAAGGCGATTGCTTTGGCTGAAAAGAGACTTCAAGTTGACCATTGGCCAGAGTATTATGACACCCGAACTGGGAAGTTTATCGGAAAGCAATCCCGTCTCTATCAAACATGGACGGTTGCAGGTTTCCTAACATCAAAAATTCTCTTGGAGAACCCACAGAGGGCGTCCTTGTTATTCTGGGATGAGGATTATGAGCTTCTTGAGATATGTGTTTGTGGACTTAACACAAGTGGCCGAAAGAGGTGTTCTCGAGGCGCTGCTAAGTCTCAGATTCTTGTGTAGGATGATGCATAGGCAGAATTTCTGTTACTGTACAGCTATGCTATTAGGATAGACTGATAAAACAGTGATTTTTAACCACAAAGGAAGAAGTTATACTAGCAGCAACATCTTCATGCACGACTAGACCATAGTCTCAGTTTAATTATCATGTTAATGAGCCGATTAATTATCTAAGTTGGTCGGTGCTGTATTTTTCCATTGTTGTATTCTTCCCGTAGTCATATCTAGTTTGTATATTATTACAATGATCTTTACACTCATTTTTAATGTATCAAATTAGGGTTTTCCTGCAACTATTACATTACACCTTCACTTTCTTTTCTTTCATTGTACAGTTACACCTCTATAAATTAATACTTTAAAACCATGAAAATTTATTAATTAATCAAGATATTATAATTGAATTTTAAGTTTAAATCTTGAGATCAATATTTAAAATAATTTATTAAAATTTTACTGAGTGTACTAGATTGATACAAGAGTATAACTTCATAAAAATAAAATTAAAAAAAAAGATTTAGTTTTAATGAAACATAAGCTGGTCCGAGAATATCTCTTGTCATCTAAAAAACAAGTGAAAACTGTTTGCAGAAAAAACTTTGTATGTTAAGGCCATGTCTTTAGGGCCAGCAAAAAGATAACAAAAGGTCCTCTGCTTGTCTTGTGAAACTGGGACAAGTGCCGGATGTAGTTGCATCACACTTCATGTCTTTGTGATCTGAAGGTAGACATCCCCACACTGTGTATCCCTTCCAAACCATATAAAGCCCTGTTCCCTCCATTTTCTATCATGCTTTAAACTATGAACAAAAAATACAGACGATGACCATGGACACTTGAACATGATCACAAAAAGACTGCTATCCACCAGTAACTTCCATCCTTTCCCACCTATGATCAAAAACTACCTACAGTGGGCCCAAAACACACCAAAGTACCAATCAAGCACAACTTTTAAGCCAAAGGGTTCCTCCATTCTAGCTACAGACCTCTTAAAATCATATTTTGAAAAGGGCCTAATCAGTCGAGCACGTAACTTGTTTGATGAAATGCCTGAGAGAGATGTTGTTGCATTGACCGCAATGATTTCAGGGTACACGCACTGTAATGAATACACTCAAGCATGGAGTGTTTTTGTTGATATGGTAAAGAATGACAGTGTCCCACCAAATGCATTTACAATATCAAGTGTTCTTAAGGCTTGTAAAGGAATGAACAGTGTTTTTTGTGGGGGTTTGGTTCATGGATTGGCTATTAAAAGAAGGTTTGTGGAGGGGTTTATTTGTGTAGATAATGCTCTCATGGATATGTATGCTACTTGTGGTGTAACTATGAGGGATGCTTGTGTTGTTTTTCACGATATTAAAGAGAAGAATGTTGTGTCATGGACTCCCTTGATTGCTGGTTACACTCACAGAGGTAATGGGAGTCGCGCAGCTCAAGTCTTCCGGGAAATGTCACTGGTAAGTGGATGAAGAAAAGACTCCAAGAATCACAGAAAGACTTAATGTATCAAAAACACTACTTTAACCATTATATAGCACACCATGACGTTGGTTTGTTGAGTAGTTTTAACTTTCATGAACTGTTTACTATACATATAGTGTACTAATATGTGAATTTGTTGCATTTCATGGCTAACAGGAGGGAGCAGAATTGAACCCACATAGCATTTCGATTGCTGTTAGAGCTTGTGCTTCAGTCGGCTGAAATATTCTTGGGCGACAAATACATACGGCAGCGATTAAACATGGATTTGAGTCCGATCTTCCTGTCATGAATTCTATACTTGATATGTATTGTAGGTGTGGTTGTTTATCCGAGGCAAAGGAGTACTTCAATGAGATTGAGTGAAAAAGATTTGATCACATGGAATACATTAATAGCTGGGTACGAAAGATAAGATTCTATAGAGCCTCTCTTTATATTTTCACAAATGGAGTCAGAAGGTTTTAGTCCAAATTGCTTCACTTTCACCAGTCTTATAGCAGCCTGTGCAAACGTAGCAGCTTTGCAATGTGGACAGCAGGTTCATGGAGGAATTTTTCGCAGAGCGCTTGATGGAAATCTGGAATTGGCTAATGCCTTGATTGATATGTATGCAAAGTGTGGCAATATAATTGATTCACAAAATTTTTTTTGTGAAATGTCCTGTACAAATTTAGTCTCCTGGACTTCTATGATGATTGGATATGGGACTCGTGGATATGGTAAAGAGGCTGTTGAGTTGTTTGATGAGATGGTCAGGTCAGGCATCAGACCTGATCAGGTAGTGTTTATGGTAGTTCTACATGCATGTAGTCATGCCAGACTAGTTGATCAAGGCATGAGGTACTTCAACTGTATGTTGGATGATTATCACATCAAGCCAAATCAGGAGATTTATGGGTGTGTTGTAGGTTTGCTGGGCAGAGCTGGAAGAGTTGAGGAGGCCTATCATCTAATAAGAAGCATGCCATTTATGGCTGATGAGCCTGTTTGGGGTGCTCTTCTTGGTGCTTGCAAGGCACATAATAACCTTTCAAAGTTGGGCAAGTTCGCAGCTAAGAAGGCATTGGCATTGAAACCAAATATGGTTGAGACTTATGTGATGCTGTCAAATATCTATGCTGCAGAAGGAAAATGGGGAGAAGCTGAAAGAATGAGAAAGCTGATGAAGAGAGCAGGCTCTAAAAAAGAGGCCGGTAGGAGTTGGATTGAGATGCATCTAATGATATCCAGGGTTATCGAGAAATCTTGTTAACAAAGCCTCCACACCTCTCCATCTCTCTCTGCCGAATCTCCCTCTCGTACATCTTCTTCCTCCCTCCCTCTCCCTCAGCGTCCCTCTCGCATATTTAAATAGCTGTCCCTGCAAATTTGGCTATCATACAAACAAAAAGATGCTTCATTTTCTTCTTACTAGGAAACACAAAAAGTCATCAATCAACATATATGAAGAAATGAATTTTATTTTCTACAGTGTGAAAAGGTCAGAAGGCAAATGATACACACCTCTATCACAGATTGCAAAGGAATACATGTAGAACCTAGATTCCAGTTTGGCGGTGACCATCTACAGTGCAACTCTGCATTGACGAGATTGCAGATAGTAAACTCAAGGACTGATATATTGTTATTGCTGATTAATCTTTTGTTACAATAAGGATCTCATGGTCTGCATCAGATCTTGTCCATAATTGCTTTGAAACCAAGATCAAAGTTCAATCAAAAGAATTCATTAAAAAATAGATAAAAGGAAATCATGCAGAATTATTCCATGCTCAACTCAGAAATAATCAGATCCAGATTCCAATGATTTAGCTTCATGCAAAAGACATTGTGAGAAACCAAAAAAAAATTAAGAAAAGATTTCGAGCATGCATGTCAAAAACACCATCAATTTGGTAACAAATTCAGAGATCAGCACATTTACCTAGTCATGGCATGTTTCTCAGTTGCAAACAGCTACTTCATTCATCAAACTTCCTAGGATTTAAGACTGAAAATTCACATTGATCATCGTGAGAGTAAGGGAAAGACGTTAGCATGCATTTGAACACAGCCACGGTGCAGCAATCAATAATATCAGCATATCATCATACATTAACTCATTTTTAAATACTACTACAAAGTTTATAGCGATACTTTTTGCTACACAACCCTGTCACGGAATTGTAACCAATTGTGTTGCTTCTTAGCTTACTTTTATAGCAACATCAACACCAAGAAATTTATTACTTTTGTAGCAGCAGCAGCAGCAGCAGCAACATTTTAGAAATTTAGACTAATATGCATGCCATGAAAATAGACAGGCCTCCACCAAATCCTCATTCTTAAAATAGAACCATGGCATCACCGAACTCGCCAGCACCCATGGTTTCCATCACCTCATTGGTGGTGAAAGCAGTATAGCTCAAAAATTGAAGACATAGGACACTGTGATAAGCCGGTATAAAACACAGAGCCAAACCCCCTGATATATGGAAATCACCTATAAAAAAAAAAAAAACAAATCAAATCCACATACAAACATCACCAAAGGAAAATAGCAAGCTGAACACCAAGTATGTACAGAGTCATATATCATATAAAAAAAACCCCTTAAATATAAGCAAGAACCTTGGTCAGTGCTTTGGCTAGATTCGAGGCAATTTGTGTTGTGTGAAACAAGACGCAAAAAGAAAAGAAAAGGTATTAACAATTAAAAGATAAACTGAAAAATAAATCTCCTAAATTGATGCCAACTTCCAACAAAATTGAAGGCACAAAATCTAGAATTTGAACCTATTTGCTCCTTCAAAAATAAATATAATTTGGGTTCACGTATCAATTAAATTGAAAAATTCCAACATCTTTGTCAATAGGATGTTCATATTCTTCATTACAGAATGAATTGAATTAAGTGAAAGAGAAATTTAAAGCACCAGTGGAAATGAAGAATCATGTAAAAAAAAATTACTCAGTCTCGGCCTTTAAAACAAAAGTAAATCAGATCCTAAAAAATTCAAACAGATTTAAAAAAAAGAAAAGAAAATAAAGACAGCTTACATTCTTCTATTGGGATTCAAAGAAAGGCACTCTCTTTTCATACTCGTGTTCTGCCGCCATCAATTGAGAATAGCAAATCCAGAATGTCATTGTGAGAATAAACATAATACAAGCCACAATTCAAACAAAAATGCAAAACAAATCAACTAACCAGTTGGAGAATTTAACCAGCCATTGTGGGTTGATGCTTTTTGTAAGGCATGGTTACTGTTTCATTTCAACAGTAGCCGGCCTGAGGTCTTTTAATTGTATGCCAGGCAGCAACCAATGAAAAAAATACATGTCTACCATGCTCGGACTGGACAAGCTCAACATGAATAAACACAGAAATTTGTATATTTTTTTCTACCAATAATCCATGCATGAACAAGAACCCTGCTTGAAGTGGTGGAAGCGATGCCGATCCCTCACCACAATTTCACGATTAAAAGCTTTAGAGATCAACTTTGCTGCCGTGTGACAATCATTGCATATTCGCAAATTCTTCACTATCCTTATTGGTGTTGGTGGATCAATAGCAATAAGCCCAAAGGCAATTGCAAGCTTCTCACTGTGTCTAAACAGAGTAGTTTCCTTTTCTTCTTCATCAATATCAAGGGAAACCTCACGTGTATCTGGTGCATAACCTTCCAACTTTAATTTCTTAGCCATTTCATCTAACATATGTTCGATATCTTCATTCTGAGGGTGTGTCTTATCTCCAGCGAGGAACTCGTGAACTCTACCATGTGCTTCAATCATGCTACAACCTGGGGTCTTCACCACCCCATGTTGCCTCATCATTTCCCGAACTTCAAGAACATCAACCCAATTGCCCTTTGAAGCATATATGTTTGAAAGTAACACATTGAACCCATCATGGTCAGGATGAAGTTCTACAAGCTTTCTTCCTATCCTCTCCCCAGTTTCATTGTCACTGTATTTCTTACAAGCTCCAAGCAAGGCACCCCAAGTGGAAACATCTGGTGCCATTGGCATACTCTCAATGAGTTCCTCTGCTTCTTTTAGCATACCTGCACGTCCTAGAAGATCGACCATGCATCCATAATGCTTGATGTTGGGCCCAATCTTGTGCTCCTGAATCATGGAATTAAAATGACGGTGTCCCTCATCCACTAAGCCCATGTGTCTGCAAGCCCCAAGAACTGCTACAAAGGTTATCTCATTAGGTGTTACACCATGTTCCTTCATCTCTGAAAATGTTTTTAGTGACTTGTCCACTAACCCATTCATTGCCAAACCAAGAATGAGAGCGTTCCAAGTAGAAACCCCCTTCTCCTCCAGCCCTTTGAAAACCTCCAAAGCATCTTCAACACACCCTAATTTCATATACATGTTTATAAGAGTTGTACCCAAAATGATATTAATCTTTAGCCCGTTCTTCCTTATATAAGCATGAATCCACTTGCCTTGGTCAAGAGCAGCCAGGTGCGTACAAGCTGAGATCACACTAACCAAAATCGTCTCATCTGGCTTTGTTCCTTCAATCTGCATTTCCTGGAACAGAACTAAAGTCTCAGTAAATCTGTCCTGTTGAGCATAACCTGATATCATTGCACTCCATGATACATTATCTTTGTCAGGCATTGAATCGAATAAAGCCCTCGCTTTTTCAATTTCCCCACATTTCACGTAGCCAGAGATCATAGAATTCCATGATATTTGATCCAAGCAACAACTCTCACTAAACAACTTTTGAGCAGTAACCACTTCTTCACAACTTGAATACATGTGAATCAACGCATTTTGAAGGTTAACATAAGTCTCAATCCCAACCTTCACAACCAAACCATGTACCAACTTCCCTGTTATAACCACCAACAAGCGAGAACATGCTGAAAGAACACTAAGCACCACGACCTCATCCACCATAATTCCATTAGCATTCATTTCCTTGAACAAAATCAAAGCCTCCTCATACATCTCATTCTGCTCATAACATGAAATCAATGCACTCCACGATACTAAATCCTTCTGTTTCATTTCATTAAACAATTTGCAGGCCTCTTCAACATTACCTTTCTTACCAAACAAAACAATCATCGAATTCGAAGCAATTACATTCCTTTCAGGCATCCTATCATACACATCCTTAGCCTCCTCCACGTTCCCTACCAAAACATACCCTGCCAACATCGAATTCCACGAAACCATGTCCAAAACAGAACTTCCATCAAACACCTTACGTGCATCACTTAAATTCCCACAAACAGCGTACATATTAATCAGAGTGTTCTGTATATAAACATCAGAATCAAAACCCACCTTCAAAACATGATCTTGAATACATTTCCCATCAAACTCAGCTAATCTAATAGAACAAGACTGAAACAATATTGGATAAGTATAATTATCAGCCGCTACATTGCTTTCAAGCATAAACTTATAAACCCATATAGCTTTACAAGGGCTATTTCTTTGCATATAACCCTTCATCATGGTATTACAAATGAACCCATTTGGGTTCTCAATGTGTGAAAATATTTGATATGACTGGTTGATGTTAGTGAAAGGTAATTCAGTGGAGAACTTAAGGAGTCTACTAGCTGCAAAACTGTCTTTGAAGAAGCCAGAAAGGATCATTTGCGAGAGGATTTGATTGAATTGCTTGATGTTTTGACATTTTTGCAAGTGGGTTTCTAAGATTGGGAGAGTTAAGGTTGGTTTGAGAGTGAAAGTTGGAATCTTGAAGGGTTTTGAAAGATAGTTTAGTCTGGAAAGTTTCATAGTAACAAAAACTGGAACTTAAAGCACAAAGTGAACTCTCTGTTCTGTCTGAGCAGCAGCTGACATGCTACTTTCTATCTACTTATGTCTCAATGACAGGTCCCTATAGTTTATAACTCTATAAAAATGGACCTTCTTGTTTGGAATAGTACAATTGTATCCTTAATATTTAGATTTTATATCACATTCATCCCCATCCAAAATACTATTATAATTGGGAAAATGAGTCATCTCTCCATCTACAATACCATTAAAGATGTTAGGAGAAAAGAAGAAGATGTTTGAAACTGTAACTTTTGACTTGTGCCTATTGTCTGATATTGCTCTTTCATTTCTCCTGTGATCCTTTAACTTTCGTTTGAGCTATGGATGTGGTCTAATATTAGCATGGCTACATGTAAAAGCTTTGGTTTTTCAGCTCTTCACATGCTTGTTCTTCATAGTTTACCTTACCTATATCACACATAGTTTTAAATTAATGCATGACATCTCTTGCATTTTTACTTTTTACATTATTCTATTTTATGAGTGCATATAAATAATATCTATCACTTAATGATGGTAAAGGACTGATTAATTTGGAATATATATTTCTAATTAATTAGATAGTTTTAAAGGACTGATTTAGAGATTTATTTCTTTCCTTAACTTTATGAATTAATAACTTAAAATAACACCAATAAAAAATTATTTAATTATTAAAACGAGATAGAGTAATATATAGAATAAGGTCTTAAAATATTTCTAAAAAAGAATTAATTTTAATAAATATGTAAACTAGTTTAAAAATACCATTTATTTTTGAGGAAAAAAATAAATTTAATAAATGCACTTTTATTTTATTATACTTCTTCCTAAAATTTCTCATTTGCCCCGTCATTTTATCCTCATTTCCAATTAACTCCAACAGAATCTCTCTATCTCTCTCTCTAGGGCGCCAAAATCCCTAAAAACACTAAATCTGGAACAAACCCTAAACCCGTTACCTAACAAACCACAAAAATGCCGCCAAAATCCACGCCCAAATCAAAATCCAACCAAAACCCACATTTCAAACCAGGCTCAAAAGTAGAAATCATGTCAGAAGAGGAAGGATTCAGAGGCTCCTTCTATACAGGAACAGTAGTGAAGGCAACAAGAACCTCAAAATTCGTTGTTGAATATGACAAGCTGTTTGAAGATGAAGAAGGGACAAAACCCTTGCAGGAAACAGTCAATGAGTTCCAAATAAGACCAATAGCCCCAAGAGAGAAGAAGAGGGAGTTCAAGTTTAGTGAAGAAGTTGATGCTTTTCATAATGATGGGTGGTGGGAAGGTGTGATAACTGAGGTGAATGAGGATGGGAAGTTTGCTGTGTTTTTTAGGAGTACTAAAGAGCAGATTGAGTTTGGTGAGGAGGATTTGAGGTTGCATAGGGAGTGGGTTAATGGGGCGTGGAAACCAACGTTGGAAGGAGAGGAGGAGGAGGAGAAAGAGGAGGTGAAAGAGAAGGAAAATGAGGTGTTTTTTTTTTCTCTTTTTAACAAGTTTTTATGTTAAACTTGGTTAATTTATTTTGTTTTGTGTTGATAATTTATTGTTCTTTGGTTAATGCTGTCGTCTTTTGATAGATTTGTTGTTATTAGGTCAATTTAGGGTAATGTTTTTAGTTTAATTGTCTTAATCTCGGTTAGTGTGTTTGGTTTTTGGTTTGGGTTGGATTCTGAATTTGTGATTGTTTTTTCTTTTGGTTTTTTTTTTTTTTTTGAAAGCAGGGTTCTAGAAATAAAAGGAAACTCGTTGAAGAAGAAGTGACGAAAGAGGTGAAAAGGAGGGTTAACAAGGTGGGTTTTGTTTTTGACGAAGCTGTTCTCGTTATGTAAATTTTGGTTAATTCTTTAGATTTGTATGATTATCTTCTTCTTTTTTTACAATGTTAAATTTGGTTAATGTGTTTCGTTGTGAAATTTCACTTTCATAGTTGGTATGTTTGGTTGATGGTTGGTTCTTTCAAAAGAGGATGCAGAGATGTGTAAGATGAGATATGTGTCTTTGGTTTTTGATAAAGTTGTGTGTGCTAATCTTGGATTACTGATCACAAGTATTTCCGGGAAAAAAAGAGGATATTTCTCGTTCTTTTGCCCCTTGTGAAGGCAGGGTGGTAGGATTGGGAGGATTTTCTTTTACCCTTTTGAAAAATGTACATGTTGGTAGTGTTGGAAAATCATTAAGTTGCAAAATCCTTAAATAAGTGAGAAGGGTTTTTTTCTTCTTAAAAAATTTTGCACACAGTACAGCCTGAAGTTTTGTATGAATGTGGGCAGTCATTCCTTGATGCTTTGCTTAGATATTTACACTTGTATCAATTGGAAGTGTTAAATGGAGAATGAGTATCCTGGATGTAGAGGTACTGGAGGCTTGTTTTTGCAAAGCAATAAACATGCACAGGCCCAAAGGTGGAAATGAAAAAGAAGAAAGCTCTTCTGGATTTGATAATGTCCATACGGGTACACTTTCTGGTGTGTGTGTGTGTGTGTGTGTGTGAGTGCATAAAATAAGTGGAAAAACTTCTAGAATGAGCTATCACTGGATATGCTGTGCTATATGGATAGTATGTAGAGAGAGTATGCTTCATAGACACTTAATCAGTTATGACAGGATGGTCACTCGATCTCTGTTTTATTCACTGTTGGTTTCATTAACTTTGTTATATTTTGGTCAAAAGGAGAAAATTTTCCAGCTTTTTCAAGTGTTAGAACCATGTCTGATAGAATGCTGTTTTCTCAACACTATCTTAAGTAATTGAACTTCTTTGATAGACTATCCTGGATAAGGAAGCTAAAACAGATGCTTGCAGAATTGAAAGAGAAACTTCAACTCTTATTTTGTGTTGCTGCCTCTGTGTTATTCCTTTGACCTGTTGATGATTGGTATTTTGATGCTATAAAGCTGTATTATCTGGATATATGGAAGTTAGCTTACGATGATAATTGTAAATGTATAATTGGGAAGCTTGAAGCAATTTCCTTCGGCACATGTCGAATGCTTTTGGGAACGCGGTGCAAACCGCGTTCCCAAAAAATTCAAAATTTTTATTTTTTTGCTAAAATTTAATATGGTTTATATGTTTTGGATCGTTTTGATGTGCTGATATCAAAAATGATTTTTAAAAAATGAAAAAAATATCATTGGCATGCATTTCGGCACGAAAAGTGATTTAAAAAACAGTCGCTACCACACTGCCATACACTCTCGTAGTGCCTTATTGTTGTGTTCTATTTTTATGGCCATGGATTTACAATGAATGCCTATTTTTCAAACGGATAGAAATCCTATGGAACATCCTTTTGTGTAGTAATGTGGCTTGATTGGCTTCAGTCAGTTGCTATTCTGTATTCAACAATCCTTTATTCTGCGTGTTTTGACTTTTTCTGGGTATGTTCTGCAATTTACCTTTATCAACTTCTTGAATCTGGAATTGCAGAAAGTGCCCGATACAACACAAGAGAAGCCTATTGAATCACCAAAAGATGCAAAGTTTAGCAAGGGAATGCCAGTTGAGGTTAGCAGTGACGAAGATGGTTTTAAAGGTGCTTGGTTTTCTGCAACTATTGTTGAGCCAGTGGGCAAGGACAAGTACCTTATTGAGTACCAAACCTTGAGAACCGAAGATGATAGTGATTTTCTGAGGGAAGAGATTGACACTGTGCACATTAGGCCTCATCCTCCACAAACTATAATTATTGATCGATTCAAGAAGTTGGAAGAAGTTGATGCTCTGTACAATGATGCTTGGTGGGTGGGTGTAGTTTCTAAGGTGAATACTTTCCCAAAGTATTCAGTCTTCTTCAAGGATTCCAATGAGGAATTAGAATTTCAGCACTCTGACTTAAGGCCACATCAGGACTGGATCAATGGCAAATGGGTCACTCCATCAAAGGTACGACTCTCGAACTTCAATTCTAGTCTGTTTCTTTGAAATGTTTACCCCCTCCCACAATAGGAACACCTCACACATGCACTAGAGAGGTTTAGATGATTTTGGGAAGTCTGATATTTCTGGTGCTGCTATATAGATAATAACATGTGCTTGTTACCTCCTATACATTTTCTTAGGCTTTGAAGCTGTGATCGCTGGAGAAAGTAGTAGAGCTTTGTGAGAGAACCTGCCATATTGCTGTATATATCGCTGTAATTCGTATCAATCTCCATTTCCTGGCCTATGGTAGGAGTAGTAGAATATCTTGAGGTTTCTTGCTCGACAAGGGTTGTAGATTCTGCGGCTGAATTACTGCACTTATATAATCTGGTTCTATTCCATTTTCGAAGATGTCTAGTCCATTATACATGAAATCTCTCTAGTGCAAACCTTAAACTGATCTCATCAAAACATAAAACAACTGTATGCTGATGCCATTTGATTCACCATTTGAAGTTTCTCCCTATAGAGCTGAATTCTCTGTTGCTTCTCTGCCCTTGTTTGCTGACGACATTTATTAGCTCTAGGGAGTTTTCTAGTAACTGGTGCTGGCTTGTGGTTCTTTAATATCGTTTTGCAATTCGCTATCTTACATGGCCCAACGACATGTGTGACCAGAATCTGGCAACCTTCCGTACCTTTCTGCAATATGTATCCATTGCCCCCTCCTTTTTACTCCTAGTTTTTTATGGTCCTTGGCCAGGGACGGGACTGGGGAGCTTTTATACTTTAACTGCCAGTTAAGTAGACAGTAGCGAAGGATAATCCTCTCATGGTATTTAATTTTATTCATTTATATCTTACCTGGCCTAAATAACTAGAAAACGAGTAATGAGAAAAATAAAATGGAAAACTATTTCCTTAAAAAACTAGAAAAGAAAAATAATACAGAATAAAAAAAATATTTATTCAATCCAAAAAGCTCCCGCACTACAATGCATATAACATTAAAATTGTATATGATTAATATCTTAAAACAGAATGGACAAATATAAAAAGAATAAAATGGACAGATATAAAAGGGATAGAAATATGTTTACTTTGGAAGGCTAACACTTTGTTATAAATAAAATTGCCTCTGTAACGATTTTAGGATGAATTTTTATCCTTTTAAAACACAGGAAATACAATAAAATTTATCATTTCTATCCTAACTATCTCTTTCTCTCTTCAGTTTTCAGGAGTAACCGAACACCATTTAAAACACAGGCTGGTTTTGTTCCATGGATATGTAGACTAAGGTTAAGGAATCATAGCCAGGTGCATAGGATTGAAAATGATGCAAGGCTTAAAAGACAAAAAAAAAGTGGGATTCCTTCGATGCTTAGACAAAATTTAGGCAAAATGACAAGAAAACAATTAATCTGCATTAAATTCCCGGCTGCCCCCTTTCAAATTTTCTCCCGGCCGACATTTCAAGTGAGAAATTCATAATTATCATCCTTTCAGAATTCTGAGATAAACATCAAACAATGTTCATTCATGATCACATTTCAAGCATAACTTAATCCATTTCACCCTTTCTTGTCATGATAAGCTAAGAGAAAACAGGCATGTAGACACCTCAAGTGTCTATGCTGTGATCTTGTCTACAACATGACTGAAAAATGAAACTCTAATGTACTTTATTACCAGTAAACACTAGCAAGAGGTAATAATACATTGAAATTGATAGTAATACAGAGCAGATGAAGGCCTCTTTATCACTGAAGACTAAGAACCTTAGGCCTCCTTCACCTCCACGGCTCCATTCACTCCCTTGACTTCCTTGTTTTCCTTGACATCATCCTTCTTCTCTTCCTTGACATCCTTCGCTGCCGCTGCTGAGGTTGCTGCTTTACCTTTTTCTTCAACCACAAAAGCTGACACAGGGAAAGTCCTGTAGAGCCCAGTAGGAGTCTGGAAAGTGATCTTTCCAGTTGGTGGATCATCCAAATAGATATCACTCAGTGTGACCCAGAGCAAAAGCTCTTTGGTCTTCACACCAGTCAGTTTCTTGATCTTGTTTTGTTCAACATAAGCTGTGACTTCAGTTCCATAGGAAGCGAGCTTGCCAATCTTCTCAAACTTGTGGGTTATGCTCTTCTTTTGCTTGAGCCACACAAACCCTGTCTCCCTCACAATCCCGCACTCTACAATATCGTGCAAGGGCAAAAGACCATTTGGCAAGCCTACTTCTCTGAGCAATTCTTGAGATTTCTCTTTTCCCATTTCATCTCCATAGTAGACCTCAGCTTTGGCTTTGATGTCTTCTTTGACAAGAGACATTTTCCTCAAAAACTTGATGATGTTGTTTTAAAGTCTTCTGGAGCTTACCTTGTGAGAGATGGGTGGTGTAAGAAAACCATGGAAAGTGATTGCCCTAATATAGCATCCAAGTTTGACATTTACCCTTGGTTGCACAAATATTTGCCAAAACACCATTTTGGATGTGGCCGAGTCATTTTCAAGCTCAATGGTTTTTTTTCCAATATGAAGGGAATAACTTTCTTAGTTTATTTTCTTCTATTCAGTATTACTAAGGTTTTTTAGTTTTTTTTTCTATATAAAGAGTTGCAATATTCTTGAAAAATAAATATTCAAAGAAACAAAAATTAAATACTTTAGATATATTCTTATAATTATAGTATTTTTAATCTTGAGTTATATGCTTATATATTCTGCAGCCGTTGGCGTCACCCTTCTGGTGAATTAATTAGATGGTGAAGTGTGTTTCTTGGGCCAATCCAAATCCATGAACATTGCAGTTTAGGTAGAGGAGAAGGATTGTCATGCTCTAACAAGACGCTTGCATTTATGAGATGGTTGAAGAATTTATGGCAAAATTAAATGAGAAACGGTGGGTGGGAGGCAGCTGCCAGTAGAACTGTGACATTTGTATTATAGTTGAGATGGGAAAACTTATTTATTGTCAATGACGTGCGAAATTAATTGAAGGAAGGGGT
>Ga0325414_1002391_pt1 | contig 18971 bp, 9 predicted proteins | sample PopdelMetagenome_8_FD_206183 | JGI IMG/M metagenome (GOLD analysis project Ga0325414, IMG submission 206183) | Populus deltoides microbial communities from Bellville, Georgia, United States - Leaf-PdKOR-R3 | ecosystem: Host-associated > Plants > Phyllosphere > Phylloplane/Leaf | place: USA... | reverse complement strand
TTGTTGTTGTTGTTGTTTTATTAATTATAATTTATACAATTAACCTCTCTGTGGTTCGACCCTGGTCTTGCCGGGTTATTTATTACTGTGACACTCCTGCACTTGGGATAAGACATCAACTCTTTAATCGTGTCAGCCAATTTTAACAAGAAGCTCAATTTTTAACACGAAACTTGATTCTTGACATGATAGCTCAGATTTTTCTTAGAAAAAACTTTTATGCCAAAAAAATTATTAGAAACATTTTTTTCGATTTCTTTTTTGTCAAAGGCCAAAACAGGTTATGATAGGGGACATCTTAATTTATGTTCCAAAAGTACTACTTCATTATCAATTAAGTCATAATTCTTTTGATATTATTAATTTTACTCAAAATATAATCTATATTGGACAATTTCACTCTTTTTTGTCTAATTTGCAAGTGCATATTAAGTGCTTCAATCCAAGGCATCATAATAAGATTTAATTTTTTACTCTACTATATCAACTTAAATAACATGAAAAATTAGGAAAGTAAATCTAATTTCATGCTAAAATAGTCATTTATGATATAGATTTATTTTCGTATATTGGATGAAAGTGGTTAAAAATCATTTGCAAATTGGATGAAATCTTTTAATGACCACTGGCAATGGATGGAAAGAAGGGGTATCTTGGCATTAGTTGATATCTATCATGTTTGGAGTAAAATTAATAAACCTAAAAGGCTCAGAACTTTATTGTTATTATACTACTACATTAAGGAAGCCTTTAGTACAATAAACAAGGATGAATTTTATTTTTTTATAAAAAATTTTGGTGAATTTTTTAATAGTATAAAAATCAATTTTTGTTCCGTCTAAAATCATCATAAAAGATAAATTCTTGTCTCTTTTAAAAGATAAAGATAGATATAGAACAAGTTTATCCAATCTTGTACACAAGTTTTAATATTTATAAAATAACTATACTGCTCTTGTTATAGAATTTAACTTCATAAAAAATTTTTTATCTTTTTTTTTATTTCTCTCTCTGTTGTAGGGGAAAAAATGGAGAGAATAACAAAAGCTAGGGTTCTTCTTCTTTGCATTCAAACCAGAATCCATCTCAATTATATCAAATTGTTCTTTTTTCAAATATCGACGACTAATCATTTTCTCTTCTTTTGACTTGCCAATTAATTATCCACCATTTTGTGGTTTGCTTTAGTAGATTGCATTTGATTTGCATTAAAAAATTGTTTCTTTAACATATTGCCAATTTGTGTTTTTCATATCTAATTATGGCTTCCCAATCTGTTTGATAAAGCTTTAATTTGGCTTCCATTAATTTTGAAACTAGGGTTTTTGAGTTAAGGGTTTTATTACAAAATGGTAGGGAGAAAGAGGGATGAAATTTGGCTTCCAATATTGATTTAGAGGTTTTCTTTAGCGCATACAATTTTTCTAATGAATTTTTGTTGCAGTAAAGGAACTGATAAGTGGGTTTCTCTGGGGGGAAATTCAAATTAAAGGTATCAATAAGACAAGACGGTGTGTTCGATGTATTGCAATTATAAGCCAATACTGTGTGTTTTATTTTACTTGTTTAATAGCTAGTAGAGCCACGTGTGTCAGGAAAAAATGCTAGAATGTTAAAGAAAGGAAAGACTATTATATATTGCATTTTGTTTTAATAGAATGCATGCAGAATTTAATTTACAACTCATTCCAGTATTTTTAGAGATTCTCCTTCTCACTCTTCTCTTGCTTCTTTCCCTTTCCCTTTTCCAGCCCTAAGCACCATTTATGTTTTCCCTTCATCTATCATCATCTTCTTCTTCATTTCATTTGTTATCTGTTATATTTGAATCAAATAACCTATCGTCCAAGTCTATTGCTCCAAATGGTATTAGAGTGGCATCTTCAGATTTAAAAATGCCACGTGAAACAAGATCCCAAAATGCCAGGAAGGTGGATAAGACCACTAATCCAGAGCATACCCAGGTATATGATCAAATTCAACAATAACTTAATGATACCAAGGCTGATACTAATGCATGCTTCAGAGAGCTTAAGGAAGTTATTGATGCCCTTGTTTTCTATGTAGACTCAGCATTGCAAAAAGCTCAACTCTTCACTAGTGAGTTTAGTCTACCCAAAGCATCTCAGCACCCCATTGTAAAGGACTCCTCTGCCAAACTCAATTGGGTTATTGAAGGTACGCCCCCTTATTATCAACTACGTAGACCAAAAGGAGAATTCCTTGTCTTTTAGGGAGAAGATGTCCTTAAATGGATTTATAAATGCAACCAGTACTTTGATGTTGAGGAGACTGCTGAGCATGATAAGCTTAAACTGGCCTCCTATTATCTAGATGAAATAGCTCTGTGTTAGCATCATAATTTTATGAGAAGCTTGGGGGGGCAGGTTGTGTCGTGGCCAGAGTATATGGAGGCCTTATGTTGCAGGTTTAGAGAGGGATAGGAACCCTTTAAAAGAACTTATTGAACTAAAACAGAAAAACGACTTAGAAACCTGCATCAAAGACTTCGATATCCTCTAGAATAGATCTAAAATTTCTGAGAAAAATGCCTTGATGTTTTTTGTATAAGGGTTAGATGTGGAGGTCAAGAATATGATCAAGATGTTTGAACCAAAATCCTTAAAATAAGCCTACATCTTAGCCAGGTTATATGATAACACCCTTACCCACCGATGTTATAGTTCCAATCCTAACAAACAAACCTATCATCCAACCACATATGCCTACCAAAATAAGACCTCCACCCCTCTCAACTACAACAAAAGCCTACCAGGACTTCCTAATAATAATTATAAACCACTCCACACTGGTATCCTACCAAACCCTGCACCTTATAACCGTAACAATGTTAATAGAACCACTAGACCCATCAGGAATAGGGACTTGGATGAGAGAAGAGCTAAGGACCTTTGTTTTTGGTGTGATGAAAAATTTATACCTAGGCACAAGTGCTAGAACAAGAAGCTTTACTTCTTGTGTGTTGTTGAAGAAGACATGAAGGGTAGTAAGGAAGATGGAGTAACCAAAGTAGAACATGAGACTCACAACCCATACATACCTCTTAATGCCTTAGGTGTGATTGGCCTAAATATTTTTAGAGTCACTGGCAGAGTAGAGAAACAACAATTGTTTATTCTTGTGGACTCTGAAAGCACACATAACTTCATCAACAATCAATTAGCAGACATGTTATGTTGTAAACTCACTAGTATTAAAGCTTTAACTGTGCAAGTAGTTGATGGTGAAACCATGACCTGCACTTCAGTGTGCAACAACTTCCAATAGTCAATGCAAGGAGTTGATTTTACAGCTGATGTTTTTACCTTGGACCTAAAAAATTATGATATGATATTAGAAATTCAGTGACTAGCTAAATTGAAAACCATTGTCTGCAATTGCGAAGAGATATGGATGGCATTTATGTGGCAAGGCCAGGAAATCTTTATCAAAGGGTATAACCCAATATCAGTAGAGACTGTCAGATTTGAGCAACTCAATGGCTTGTTATACAACATTAGATTAGTTTCTGAAATTAATTTGTGCTGCATATGCCTTATTGAGGATCAAGATCATGAGGGACAATCAATATTCACCAGGTTACGACCCTGTGTTACTAAGAATGTTGCTTTAGCAGTTCTGCCGGAAGAATACTAAGAAGTGTTTGAGGAACCTAAGAGCTTGCCACCACCTCGTAGCCATGACCACAATATACCTCTAAAAAAGGGCTCTAATCCAATCAACCTCAGGCCTTATAGACACTCGAGTATATAAAAGGATGTGGTGGAGAGAATAATTAAAGAAATGCTAGAGTCGGGAACCATCCAACACAGAAATGGCCCTTTTGCTTCTTCAGTGGTCCTAATCAAGAAGAAGGATGGATCATAGAGGCTATGTATTGACTAAAGAGCATTAAACAAGCTTACGGTGAAGGATAAATTCCTTATTCCTCTAATAGACAAACTCCTAGATGAGTTGGTTGGTTACCAACATATCAGAATATCTCCTAAGGATGTTTATAAGACTGTATTCAAGACTCACAATAGGCACTATGAATTCTTGGTCATGCCTTTTAACTTGACTAATGCTCCAGCCACATTCCAAAGCCTAATAAATAAGGTATTTCAGAGCCATTTGCGAAAGTTTATCCTTGTGTTTTTTGATGATATTCTTATCTACAGTAACACCATGACAGAGCATTTGGGGCATCTAAGGACTATATTTGAGATACTAAAGACAAACTAGTTGTATGCCAAGGCCAGTAAATGTGTTTTCTACAGTACCCAAGTTGAATATCTAGGTCATTTATCTATGTAGCAGGGGTGTCGACTAATCCATAAAAAATTAAGGTCCTACTAGATTGGCATATCCCAAGCAACATTAAACAACTGAGGGGATTTCTGGGCCTTACAGGATACTAGAAAAGGTTTGTAAAGGGTGATGACATCATATGCAAACCTTAACACAACTATTGAAGAAGGACTCTTATATGTGGAACGAAGGGGCAACCACAACCTTCAATCAGCTCAAGAACATTATGACAAACCCCCTAGTGTTAGCATTATCAAACTTGGATAAATAGTTTATTATAGAGACAAATGCTAGCAGTAGAGGAATGAGAGTAGTTCTAATGCAGGAAGACCACCCAATTGCATTCATCAATAAGTTATTTAGGGTCAAACAATAGACATTCTCCGTCTATAAAAGGAAACTGCTAGCTATTTTGTTTGCTGTCACCAAATAGAGGCACTACTTATAGTGTAGACATTTCACAATCCGTACTAATCATATTAGTCTTAAATATTTGTTAGAATAGAAGGTGACTTACCCATTACAGCATTTATGGCTATCCAAACTACTTGGCTTTGATTATAAGATCGAGTTTAAGAAGGGTAAGGATAATGTGGCTGCTAATGCACTATTCAAGGTGTCTTGCGGAGAATTAAGCACCCTAATAGTCTCTATCATCTCTACTACACTTATGAAAGATATCAAGGAATCTTAGGTAAATAATAAAGTTGTGCAAACCCTCATCCAGGAATTAAGCATGAATCTTGCCTCTCACCCCCATTACTCATGAATCAATCAACTACTGTGTAGAAAGGGTAAGGTCATGGTTGGCTGTAATATGCCTCTTTAGACTAAAATCATTTGCCTTATATTATGACTCAGTCATAGAAGGGCACTCAGGAACTACTGTTACAACCAAAATGGTGGCTAACTGGTTCTATTGGATGGGGCAACAGAAAAACATCAGACAATACATCAGGGAATGTTCCATTTATCAACAGAACAAATAAAAAAACACACGTATCACAGGGTTACTACAACCACTTCCCATACCTAAAAGCCCCCTTTATTGATATTAGTATGGATTTTGTGCAAGGGTTGCCTATGTTTGAAGGCATGGAAGTTATTTATGGTTGTTAACAAATTTAGTAAATACACACTCTTCATGGGCATTCACTATCCCTATACTGCAAGTTCTGTGGCAAGAGTCTTTCTCGACAACGTCTACAGACTGCACGGATTACCAGCTACCATTATTAGTGACAGGGATGTTGTTTTTATAAGCCTTTTCTAGAAGGAATTATTCTCTAGACAAGGGGTGAAACTGTGTTACTCCATTGCCTATCATCTACAATCAAACGACCAGACAGAGGTGGTCAATAAGTGTCTTGAGAACTATTTGCATTGCATGGCAGGTACCTTTCCAACTTAGTGGGTTAAGTGGCTTTCATTTGTAGAATGGTGGTACAATATTAACTACCATACTGCTACAAAATCCACTCTATACGAAATCATTTACGACTACCCTCCCCTTCTACACATTTCATATTTCCCAAGGGACTCACAATTAAAGGCCATGGATGATTTTTTTATCTAAAAGGGAACTTATGTTGCAAACTATCAAGAGGACTATAGGATGTATGACATAGAATAATTCAATTAGCAAACAAGCATATGAGTGAGAGATCATTTGCAAAAAGAGATCTAGTCGACATCAAATTGCAACCATATAGACAGAAAACACTAGCCCATCGACAATCTCAGAAATTGGCCTCAAAGTACTATGGTCCATATGAAGTTTTAGCAAGAAATGGTATCGTGGCATATAAGCTGAAGTTACCCCCCTCTGCAACCATCCATCTTGTATTTCATGTGTCCTTGTTGAAGAAAAAGTGGGAAATAGAAAGGTGCACACCATATTGCCAGCTTTACCCTCTTCTCCTCTTCTCCTCCCGCAAGCTATACTAGATTGGTGAATGGTCAAGAAAAATCAACAAGTAGCCACCCAAATACTCATTCACTGGATGGGCATAACACCTGCAGAAGCCACTTGAAAATTTATTGATGAACTAGCTTTGTGATTTCCATAATTCAAGCTCGAGGACAAGGTCCATTTAATGGAGGGGCAACTGTTGCAAAGAAGGAACTGATAAGTGGGTTTCTCTGAGGGGGAATTCAAATTAGGGGTATTAATAAGACAATATGGTGTTTTCAATGTATTGCAATTATAAGCCAATACTATGTGTTTTATTTTACTTGTTTAGTAGCTAATAGAGCCACATGTGTTAAGGAAAAAATGCTATAATGTTAAAGAATGAAAAGACTGTTATATATTGCATTTTGTTTCAACAGAATGCATACAGAATTTAATATACAACTCATTCTGGTATTTTCAAAGATTCTCCTTCTCACTCTTCTCTTTCTTCTTTCCTTTTCCCCTTTCCAGCCTTGTGCACCACTCACATTTTCCCTTCATCTATCATCATCTTTGTCTTCATTTCTTTTGTTATTTGCTATATTTAAATCAAAAAACCCATTATCCAAGTCTATTGCTCCAATTTTCCATTATTAAGTTTTTTGGTGCTTTATCTGGTATCTGCTTATCTTCCAAGGCTTGAGAATCGAACACTTTTTGTGTTGAATGTTCGAGCGCCAAGTTGCTTGTTTATGTATGTGTAGTTAATGAATTTCCAAATAAATTAATAATATATGAAAAATGGTTTTGCTTTGGATCTGGTAGTCAATCTTTATGCTGCCAAATAAAAAAAATAAAATAAAACAATATGACCCCTCGAGTCAATTCTGGCATATGTACCTTGAAAGGTGTTGGAGATCTTTCAACCTCCATATTCTAGTAAATATTCTTGATTTTTATCTAATCTAAGTGTTAGGGTTTCGAGGGAAAAGTAGCTTAATTGATTTAATAGAGGAGCAGGCAAGCCATTTGCCGGTTATAGCCATTTGGTGAGGCTTTGTCCCTGATTTTGATGCAGGTGAGCTGAGTTTTGCTGTTAAAACTCAACTCCATAGCTAATCAATATATTGCTTTATGATTGTCTTCCTTCGGATTTTACGTAGCTTGTTTCAAATTTAAATTATATATCATGAACTATTTTCAAATTTGATTTATATATCATGAACTATGTGTTTTACTTATTAAAAGTATGCATATATATAAAACTTATGCAGATGATAGATGTATATGAAGTAGTTTATAAAACATATAAAATAATATTGCTTATGTATCATTACATATATAAATGAGTAATAACTTGATATTAAAAAGGAAAATGAATCAAAGAATTGAAAATTTTCAATTAATAATTTGTTTCAAAATTCAAACATGAGTTAATTTAAAGTAATTATAAGTGCATTACTAAAATAACATATCAATTAACATATAAAAATTGTTAATTTTGTTCAAAATACTAATAATATTTAAATAAATACTAATAATGATTTAATAAAAAATATTTATTTATTTATTATATTAAAAAATAAATTGTTGGGTTAAAATATATGTTATAATCTATATTTTAAATATTAGATAAAACATGAATATAATTGTTATTACAATACGTAGTTCTATCTTGTTTAATGTCTACCAAACACAAAATAGGATAAATTATCTAGTTTAGTACATTGTCCACTAAAAATAAGAGAGGATAATTACTTGTCCTGTCTAGTCCAATATACCAAATACCATTTAAGGGTACAATTGAGGTTTTTCTATTATAAATAAGCGAAATATATATAAAAAAATTTAAAATGCGTGGGTTTTTTTTAATTGTAAAGGAAATTACTATTCACGCACACACAAATCATTGTGGATGACACCATGATGCATTATGCATTTGTCAAAAAATCATTTTGGTCCTTAATTTTTTTAGCAATTTAGTTTTAATTAAAGGCCAATTGATTGTAATTTCTTAGGTGAAGATGGGCTTGAAAGAAGAGGGGCTGAAATGAAAAATCTACCAAACATTGGTAGCGTTCCATAAGTTTCAGCAATAAATATACTTTGGTCCCCGAACTTTAAAAACAACGCAAATTATACAATTTCGGTAAAAATATCATTGACACTGATTTGATGAGAGGAGTTCATATTAGGTACTTTTGTTTTGCCTTAAAAGTCTTAAAAAAACAAATTTGAACTCGGTTTGATTTTTTGTTTCGGTTTGGTTTTGGTTTTTAGATGGTTTTTTTTTGTCTTTTTAGGTCATGGATAGATTTATCACGGTTCATAAAATGTTTTCTAAATGTTTTGGGTTGAAAAACAAGTTTTTGGGTCAAAATAAGTTAAAGCCTGATTTTTAAGCAAATATAGTAGCCGAGATTTGGATAGCATTAGACGAGGCATCGTCTGTCTCAATAGTTAATGCATCATCTTATTTATTTATTTATTACAGCAAAAAAAACAAGGGCCTAGTCACCTAGGTCTGCCAGGCAAGCCCGGGCCATGAAAAAATACGTCAGGCGGGCTGGCCTGACTTGCCATGCTTAATAGCGTCTGGCCTTTTCCTCTTTTTTTTTTCAATTAATTTTTTTTATATTTGTTTTCAAAATTTTACTTTATTTGTATTTAGATTAATATTACTTCTCTCTTTTATTTTTTTTAAGGAGCCTTTTTTAAATGACGATTATATTTTGGTTATGCATTTAGGGCCTGTTTATTTGCTGAAAAGTAGTTTCTTTTTGGAAAGTGGTTTCCTGAAAAGTAAATTATTTTTTAATGTTTGGTAGTGTTATGAAAAATAAGTTGGAAAACACTTTATAGTATTTGGTTATGTCATGGAAAATGAGTTAGAAAATAACTTATTAATATTTTTTTTCTTAAGTTTATTAAAATAATGAGAAAAAAATCTTACAAATTAAAAATTTGAATTAGAATGAAATTGAAAAAAAATATAATTTCATAAATTATCTCAAATAAAATAAAATCTATCAGATAAAAAAGTTGAAAGATGATGAAATTAAAATAATAATAATTACAATTTTATAAATTATTTCAAATAAAATGAATAACAATCAAAAGAATGAGGACCAAATTTGATAAACAAAAAATTTTAATTAAAAAAATAATAAGAGAAAAGTAAATAACAATCATAAAAATAAAGACCAAAGTTAATATAAAAATCAAATTAAATCATAAATTATCTCAAATAAAATAAATAACAATCAAAATAATAAAGATCAAATCTATCAGATAAAAAAGTTGAAAGATGATGAAATTAAAAATAATAATTAAAATTTCATAAATTATTTCAAATAAAATAAATAACAATAAAAAGAATGAGGATCAAATCTAATAAATAATAAATTTTAATTAAAAAATGATAAGAAAAAAGCAAATAACAATCATAAAAATAAGGACTAAAGTTAATTTAAAAATGAAATTAAATCATAAATTATCTCAAATAAAATAAATAATAATTAAAATAATAAAAATCAAATCTATCAGATAAAAAAGTTGTAAGATGATAAGATTAAAAAAAATAATTACAATTTCATAAATTATTTCAAATAAAATAAATAATAATAAAAAGAATGAGGACCAAATTTGATAAATAAAAAATTTCAATTAAAAAAATGATAAGAGAAAAGTAAATAACAATTATAAAAATAAGGACCAAAATTAATATAAAAATCAAATTAAATCAAATTCTAAGGAATGAAATTAAAAAAAGATTCAAAACAAAATATATAGTAATCAAAAGTTTGAGGATTAAATTTGATATAATCATCAAATAATATGACCTTTTTAATTTTTTCACAACTTTTAGATAGTGTTTTGTACCCAAAATAAAGGAAACACTTTCCTAGAAATCAAGCTAAATTTGTTTTGACTGAAAAATATTTTTCATTGATCAATTTTTCTAATGACAAGCAAACGCAGGAATGTTTGGAAAGTGATTTTCATAAAATAACTTTTCATAAAACAAACAGAGTCTTAATTTTTTAAAATTTTTTTTATTCATCATTATATATATATTTTTATCTTTTATATAGATGAACTTTATTTTAGAAAGGAGAAAAAATTTATTTGTAAATAATATTTTAATATGTGCAGACTTGCATAATATTTTTTCCCTTTTATTTTATATAATCAATTAATGTATGTTTATTTTTATTATTGTTTAATTAAATAAAAAAATTATTTTAATAGACAAATATAACAAAAACAATCATATAAATGTCTAGTATTATAGAATTAAATATCTTAATTTTCACCTATTTCTTGATTTTTTTAATGTTTATTTTTAGTTATTATTTATTATTTATTTATTAACATATATAATACTTGATTTATTTAATTATATATATACATAAATTTTTTAATTTTTACTTATAAAGTTTTTAATTATAAAAACATGTCAAAAAAACCCATTTGTATAATATTTTTATTAAAACAAAATATCTAATCGTAGTCAAGTATCTGCGCGCGCGCGCGTATATATATATATATATACAGAAAAAGAAAAAAAAGAAAAAGAAGCTCCAAAACGACAGCAAAAGCTTCGCGTACTGAGCAAGCCGTCAAGTCCCAAGATTTTTCCAGGCGGAGACTCTCAAGACACGTGTCAGAAACAAACCCCCACACACGCATACACAAGAGAACAACGAGTAAACGAAAACAAAAGGAAAAAGAAGCTTGTACTCTTTGGGGGGTTATAGCTGAATTTCTTAAACACTTGCCACCACTCGTTGTCTCACCATCTTCTCCATGCACCTACATAACTCTTCAACTCTTCAATTTCTTTTGTATTTTTCTCAAATTTTTATTTTTATTTTTATTTTTTGCAAGCATAGGGATTTCTATATTTTATTTTTGGGCTTTTTTTATTTCATGGGATAAGCATTTTATTGTCGAATAAATTATTGGGATAGGTAAAAAGAAAAAAAATGGAGTGGGATAGTAATTCGGATCTGAGTGGAGATGAAGATGAGGAGGGATTCATGTTAAATGATGGAGGAGCAGGAGGTCTTTTGCCTTTTCCTGTTGAGAATTTGCTGCAAACTGCTCCTTGTGGATTTGTTGTCACTGATGCTCTTGAACCTGACCATCCTCTTATTTATGTCAATACTGTTTTCGAGATGGCTACTGGCTATCGAGCTGAGGAAGTTCTTGGCCGTAATTGGTACGTTTTCTCTTCAATCTACTCTGTTTGTTATTCAAATCCCACTTCTTTTTTCTGGTTTTTGTATTCAAGAGAACGAGGGTTAATTGCCTCACCATGTTCAAGGAAGTGGGAATTATTTAAATGCAGGGTTTTGTTCTTTAATGAAAGAAATGAGTGCTTATTTTTTGGTTGCTTGATATACTTGAGGTTACAATTTGCAACATGGGGCAAATGATGGTTACGGATTCGTGTGCCCTTTTGCTTTGTTGGTTCTTGAGAAGCCAGCCTCTGTTTGGGGCTTTTGATTTTTTTTAGTAATAAGAGATAACAGCTTGAAACTGTATAAGGAAGCCGGTGATAATTAGGCATTTTGCTGCTTTTTTTCCCCACTAAGTAATTGACTCTTGAACATCTTCAATGTTTGACACTTAATTAAACGTGTATGAAAGCCAACTTGCCTTCTCAAAGGGGCTGAGTTTTGACTTAGGAGAGAGATATTTTAGAAATCTACCTGCTGATACTTATTTAGAGGGTTGTTGTTTGGGGAACATGTTGTTGCAATCTAACTATAACAAGGATAGGATAAAAGCTTGTAGTTTAAATAGGATTGGAAAGATGTGGGTTTGATGGTGGAAAATTGGATGCTTAGAAGTTTAGTTGGAGGAATCTTGGGTAGCATATCCATGTTAGGACATTAAGGCTTGTTTGCTGCTTTATTTCGGACCCAACTACAAAAATAATTAATCGAAATGAGAAAAAGAAAACCCGAGGGGATATGTGACTATAAGTAGGGAAAAGGGCCTAATGTGTGCAATCAAGCATGGAAGATCCAAGTTCTAGATGTTTTAAATAGTATTTGCACAGTTAATAACAGGGTGCAGTATTTGATGCTGTTTTGGGTTGAAGTTTTGAGAGTAAGGTTTAGTAAACTAATATCCGTAAACCAGGGCTGCACTGCATTAACTTTGATTACTCATAACAGAAAAAGAAATAGAAGATTGCCTCAAGAATGATGGAAGAGTAGAATGATAAACGCCGGGATAAAGAAATCTAGACATCTATTATTCACTAACAAAACTATGCTTGAAGTTCTTTTTTAGTCAATACATAATGGAATGTGACAAATATAGACTGTTGACCTTTCCTATCCTGTTAGGAGCACAAATTCAAATAGTAAGTGGGTAGTTGGGACTTTTATAGTATATTGAGGCTACCAAGGATGCCTAGTAACTTTAATAACTCCAAAAGTTAGACAGCAGACTTTACATGTAGCCTATTCCAATAAAATCAGAAATCAAAACGTGGTCATAATGTAACAAAAATAGACCAAGAACATATCAGTTCCTTTCAAAACTACTGTGGGTACTTGTTTCAAAATGCATTTTATTTGTGCCTTCAGGGCCCCTTAATTTTAGGTTTCTGAAGGGAATGCTATGGAAACTGTAAAAGGAGTTTATAATAGTACAGGCATTTCCTATAAATGAATTTTAGAATTTCAAAATTCATAACTAGCTGTAGGCAGTATGGGTGTAAATGAGTTTGATGAACCTATTGTTATTGTTTCTTCTGAATTTTCCTTTTTATTGGATTGCATTTTTTTTTTTTCATGCTATCCATTATCAGTAAGGTACCTACTCAAATTTATGCAATACATGGTCAATTTGATGAATGGTGATGATTGATGTGAAGTCATGAACAATTTCTACTTGTATCAAAATGCCAATGCAACAAGTATCAATCTCCTTGATATGAGTAAAAAGAGAGAAGTCATTCTATTCCTGACATTATCCGGAATTTTTTGGAGTTTATACCTTGTGCCTGCTTGAGGTGAGGTGAGGCTCAGGGAAAGTTTCTATTGACATTATGTGTGGACTTGAAGCTCTTTAAATTTTGTTGTCATCGTATTAGGTTTCAAAGCAGGGATTATTGGGAAGATGCATAGATCCCAATTTCTCTGATGTTTTATGAAATATATATATTATGTCAAAAAAAAAAAAAAAACTGTTGATGTTATGTATTTCATCTACCCATTAAAAAGTTTCTAGTAAACATTCAACGTGTTGATGGCTTGAAGCTTTACTGGAGATTTGATGGTTTCCTATTTATTTCTAGCTCTTTGTCCATTTTTTGGATGTCTGTATGTGCTCCATGGTTTTGGATTTGGTAAGAGTGAAAATTGATCCAGTGAATGGAAGAAAATTGGACAAGAGGGGGGGAAAGCACAATGGTTGGTAGCGAGTCAAATTGCATCTAATACTGGGTTAGTGTAAAAAAATGCTGAGCCTAGATTTTTGCTTGTTTGGTTTAGGCAAGTAAACCAACCAACCTTGAGAACTCATATGCTAAAAAGTGATATTTAATGCTTTGGTAATAGAATAGATGCATCATCTCAAGATATCTTCATATTTCTTGACCTGGGATCATCTCACTGTATTCCACTTTTTCTGAGTACCTCTCCTTTTAATATAACCTGTAACTTTGTTGAATTGGAATCCAAAGTTTATATTTAGATATCACATCTTGTTGGAGATATGATTTTCCGATGGTAGGTGATGATGACACTTTACAGTTGATTTCATTTGAAGGTTAATTTAACATATGAAACATATCTTGTACTGGTTGGACTGTTGATGTATTGATTAAATATGTGGAATTTATCATATGATTATCTAAGTATACTCTGGCTTATTATCAGTGATTGGAACAACTATTATTGGTAAGACCAATTACATCTTTAATGTACCCAGAGACTAGATGGTTTATCTGTCGTGGTTGAATGCGAGTGCACAGGTTTGCAAGATTTGGTGCTGCAGTGGCAATGCTTTTATTCTTAGCTATCAATGTGATTAATTTCTTATTTTTGACCTAGGGTATTACCTTTTTGCATATTATTAATTGTTTGACCTTGTGTAATCAATCTCATGTGTTCATGGTATTATTAATTGATAGCACTCAATGCATGTAACTCATGATTTATAGTTCCAAGCATTTCAGAGCCCTATTTTGATATTTTTTTCAGAAGGTTTTATCCTTGATACTTTTTAGCAAACTTTTAGAGAACTGAAGTACACTGGCACTAGCTAAAACTGGAGGTTACCTAGAGCAATGCATTTCTACCATTGTCGTGTAGGTGCAGTGCTGAGTTTTGTCTAAAGATTCTTATTTTCCTATATGAAAGCTGATGTATATGCACAAGACTATGTTTTTAGATTTACTGCATTTGATTTGATCAAGAATGTCATGTAACAGTACATGCTCTGAAAGTTAGTTTGGTAATTTCAGGAGCTTGATTTATAAAGCTGTGTTTAAATTTTGAACCTTGATTTCTAAATGGTTACGAGTTTGACAATTGAAAGTTGTGGTATGATTTTAAAGTCTCGTATATAGAGCCAAGTAAAAACTATAGGCAAAAGTTTTAACGGATGATTTATTAATTTGTGTTGCTCTTTAAGCTAATGCTTAAGCAACATTTCATTGTTGTTTAATGTATATGTATCATGGACAGACATTGTGAGGATTCACAGAACCATGAAATAAATAGTGGCTGTTGCTATTATGTTACTACCAATAATTGGATTTTCACTTCCCATTACTGTTTTCTTCCACTGTAACGTGCTTTTTGAAAGCACACCATAATGGCCATAGCTGCTATTACACAATGGCAGGGGCTGTTAACAGCCATATTTAAAGATAATGGCTGTTGACGATTTTATCCTTAAAGCCAGTCTACTGGCAGTTTTGACTTCTACCTCATTTCTTTCATCCATTTTTTTTACCCTTCTCTCAGCACTCGTTGACACCCACGATCCTACCTCATTTTCGTCCCTAGAATTTCATTTTGTTTCCTATCTGCTGGCAGTTTTGACTTCTCCCTCATTTCTTTCATGCTTTTGTTTTACAGATGATAACTACCACTAAAGCACTCCACGGAGATCCTTTTTTGAGATGTATCTTTCATTATATATAAATTTAAGTCATAGTTTACAGTTTTTGTCATTACTAACCACTGTTACTAGTACCAAAAGTATAAAACATGCAAGTGCCACTAAAACATTGTTGAGAGCTGCTTATGACTCATAACCATGATGGCTGTGACCTTTATGTCATGCCCTTGATGCCATGACTGTGATTAATACCATGCATAGAACCACACATGTATAAGTTTGCAGGCTGGCTCAATTGCATGCTGCTATGCTTATATTTGTGTTAACATAGATGGTCCATGATCTCCTGTATCATTTACAGCTTTTTTTTTTCAGTTCTTTTTTAGTACATTTGTTGGGTTCCATGAAGTTGTGTCTTGGTTCTTCTCCACCTCCACATTCTCTTTTGAGTTTTAAGAGTTGGCAATATGATATGCTTTTGTGTTTTTGTATTTGTTTATCATTGTAGAGTTGAATGATGTACAAGGGCTTTGCTTCTTATATTTTCTTATACTCTTTTATCATTCATTGGGTGTTAGTTTGGAAGAATCTCTCTCTCTCTCTCTCATGGACGTGTTGTGTTTGTGTGGCTGTTATAATGTTGACATTTTATGGTCATCATGGATTATTGGCCATTCTTTCATTATTCTGATACTATGCTTGTTACAGCTGTTTCTTGCAATGTAGAGGACCATTTGCTAAGCGAAGGCATCCATTGGTTGACTCCACAGTCGTTTCAGAAATAAGAAGATGCCTTGATGAGGGCATTGAATTCCAAGGCGAGTTGTTAAACTTCAGAAAAGATGGATCTCCACTAATGAACAGGCTGCAACTTACTCCTATATATGGAGATGATGACACAATTACTCATGTTATTGGAATCCAGTTCTTCACCGAAACTAATATTGATCTAGGTCCTGTTCCTGGTTCTTTTGTAAAGGAGTCTGCAAAATTGGCTGATAGGTTTCGTTCTGGTCTCTCCACCTATCGTCCATTCCCAGCTGGGGACCGTAATGTTTGTCGTGGCATCTGTGGGATACTGCAATTGAGTGATGAGGTACTGTATCTCAAGGTACTTTCACGGTTGACTCCAAGAGATATCGCATCAATCGGTTCTGTCTGCAGACAACTCTATGCGCTGACGAAGAATGAGGATCTCTGGAGAATGGTCTGTCAGAATGCTTGGGGTAGTGAAACAACTAGTGTTCTAGAGACTGTACCTGGTGCAAAGAGACTTGGCTGGGGTCGGCTTGCAAGGGAATTGACAACTCTTGAAGCAGCTGCATGGAGAAAGCTAACTGTTGGAGGTGCTGTTGAACCCTCAAGGTGCAATTTCAGTGCTTGTGCAGTTGGTAATCGAGTTGTCCTTTTTGGTGGGGAGGGTGTTGACATGCAGCCAATGAATGATACGTTTGTCCTGGATCTGAACTCCAGTAGCCCAGAGTGGCAACATGTCCAAGTGAGCTCCCCTCCTCCTGGTCGGTGGGGACATACACTTTCTTGTGTTAACGGGTCTCATTTGGTGGTCTTTGGAGGCTGTGGAAGACAAGGTCTATTGAATGATGTCTTTGTTTTGGATTTGGACGCCAAGCCTCCATCTTGGCGTGAGATTCCTGGATTGGCCCCTCCACTTCCACGATCATGGCACAGCTCTTGCACCCTTGATGGCACTAAGTTGATTGTCTCTGGTGGGTGTGCAGATTCTGGAGTACTTCTTAGTGACACATTTCTGCTTGATCTGTCAATGGAGAAACCTATCTGGAGGGAGATACCAGTAGCATGGACCCCACCTTCTCGGCTTGGTCACACTCTTTCAGTTTATGGTGGAAGAAAAATATTGATGTTTGGGGGTTTGGCTAAGAGTGGTCCGCTTCGTTTCCGCTCCAGCGATGTGTTTAGCATGGATCTAAGTGAGGAGGAACCTTGTTGGAGATGTGTAACAGGGAGTGGAATGCCTGGTGCTGGAAACCCAGGGGGAATAGCTCCTCCACCCAGGCTTGATCATGTAGCTGTGAGCCTCCCGGGCGGTAGAATCCTGATCTTTGGTGGCTCTGTTGCTGGTCTTCACTCTGCCTCACAACTTTATCTCCTCGACCCTACTGACGAGAAACCTACATGGAGGATTCTAAATGTACCCGGGCGACCTCCTAGATTTGCATGGGGACACAGTACCTGTGTTGTTGGAGGGACAAGGGCTATAGTCCTTGGTGGCCAAACTGGGGAGGAGTGGATGCTGAGTGAGCTCCATGAACTGTCCTTGGCTAGTTCAGTTATCTGATTTTCACAAGGTATATATACATTGGGAAGCTGTGGCAAAGGAATCCCTATAAGCCCTCAACCTCAACATTTGAGATCATATAACTATTGTCGAATATTGCTCTAGTCAGGACTTCTGTATTAAGTGGTGTCCATTAATGCATTTTCTTGTATCCAGTTGTTCTGACTCGGCATGAACTTGACATAAGGTGACATGAAACTGTGTTTTCTTTGTGAGGTTTGTATGAGATTCTACCCTTCACCACGCACATTGGACATTCTTCATCGTTAGGTTAGTGGCTCTGGATAGTCTGGTAGGTATTATTAATATTTGTAGGTTTAATTTCTTGTTATGCCCATGCTTTGCTTCGATTCAGTTCTGTAATCTTAAACAAACAGAAGTTGAGCGAGAAAAAAAAAAAGGGTGCATGTTTATAATGATAGTTTCTTGCTGGAAGTTGTAACTCGACAAATAGCATCACCTTTTAAGATTGCTACTTGGATGTTTTATTATGTGATGATGAATAAAACCCCAAGTCTCTCCTTAAGCCGCTTGTGACCCGTTGTTCCCTTCATGAAATGGGTGCCGCATCCATGATGCGTTAGAATGATCCAAGTTGGATTTTTAGATGATTCTAGCGTGATTTCTTCTAGTCATCTTTATTTGTGCTGATTTCAAGTGAAACTGTTAAAAAGAGAAGAAGAAAGAAGAGTACTGCTATAAGAGATTCTAACTATACAACTATCTAGTGACTGGTACTATAATAAAAGATCAAAATGTTTTTTTTTTTTTTTTTTTCCAGGTTTGAGTCCTATGATTGCTAATATTGATGGCTACTGGAGATTTATCTGGTTGTTAATTTCAGAACTCGTGGGAATTGATCGAGGTGCCCGCAAACTGATCCAAACACTCCACATGAAAAAAAAAATTGTAAATATAATTCTCTAATATATATATATATATATATATATATATATATATATATATATATATATATATATATTTTTTAAGTGAGTTCGACTTGAGTTTTTTACATTCTTAAATAATTTGAAAAAACTAAAAATATGATTTCACAAGAAAGTAAAAGGTGTGGAATTTATGTTTTATTAATGAGCACCCCATTCAAGATAAGCTTTAAAAGGCCATCGTTCCTTATTCTGTATTGTGTTGTGTTGTATTTTACAAGAAATAAAATTATATAAATGTTTATGTTGAAAATGCAATTGGTGTCACATAATAGGAAAAAAAAAAAAAAAGAGTGAATAACTCCAAATATTATCAAATGAGTGAAGATTTTTGTATGATTTGCAAACAATTGGGTAACTTCAAGCGGCCATGCTTTTAATTTGAATATTTTGCACTCTTATTTATCATCAAAAA